>Ga0114997_10000362_pt1 | contig 36734 bp, 35 predicted proteins | sample ArcticOcean_MG_C_2_FD_87045 | JGI IMG/M metagenome (GOLD analysis project Ga0114997, IMG submission 87045) | Marine microbial communities from western Arctic Ocean - ArcticOcean_MG_CB4_136 | ecosystem: Environmental > Aquatic > Marine > Oceanic | place: Arctic Ocean: Canada Basin | collected... | reverse complement strand
AATAGCCCTCACCGTGGAAGAACTAGGTGAATTATCAGCAGCGGTAACCAAGGGAAAACCCTTGACCGAATGCGTAGAAGAAATGGCTGATATCTTGATTCTCTTGATGGGTCACTCCCTTGCGATGGAGGTTGATCTCAAGGCGGCATTCGAGGCGAAATACCAAAAAATAATGCAAAGGCCGTCTATAAGAGGTCGTCTAGGCATCAGAGTCACCGAATACCAAGGTTAAGTTCGAAACCCTCACTCTTTTACTACTATTGTTGCACTGATGAATGCAGCCATTAAAATTAGCAACGAGAATCCCGGCATTGATTCTTTTTTCGGTTCAGGAATTGGAATCTCTACTGCATTTACAGTAATCGACCCCGTCATACCAGAAGACTCATGTGGCTCGCAGACAAAATTGTATTCTCCTGCGGTTCCAATTTCAAAAGTAAAGGTATAATCTACATCCCTGCTAGCGTCGCCGCTATCAAAGATTCCGCTTTGAGCAACCGCATTATGAGCAAGGGCTTCTCCACTCCAAAGGAATTGAACTGAATCACCCTCGTCGATGGTTATAGTCGAAGGAGAAAAACGCAGATTAGTGCTATCTACTGTGATAGTGACCGTTTCTGCTTCAGCAGCTGAAATGGAGGTTACGAAGGCGAGGAGGAAAAGTGCGATGATGGCAAACCATGCTCTTATCATGAATTTATATTAACTCTCATTATATTCAAATATATCGTTGCCACCGCGGTTGGTACCAGCTCGTTGCCATATTTGAAAAATCATATCGTGATCATCTGATGGCCCAGATCCAACTCGGTTTTCTTCGATTAACTCAAATCCCTCTCCAGTAATGTCGGGGAAAAACGTATCAGCGAATTTCACCCTCGTATCGATGATAGTACGATGGATAATATTCACGTGCTGCAGGAAAATTCTGTATATTTCCCCACCGCCAATAATGAATGCATCTTCAAGGCCAAGCACTTGCTCAACACTCATGACTTCGGCTCCTTTGACCTGCCCTCGAGATAGGACGATATGGCGGCGGTTTGGCAAAACTCCTGGTAATGTGTCCCAAGTTTTCCGACCCATCACAATAATTCCGCCAGAAGTGATTTTTTTGAAATATTGAAGATCCGTCGATTGTCGCCATGGCATATCACCATCTGCACCGATGGCACCATTTCTATCACAAGCGACTATCATCGTTAGCATCGAATCAACTCTAAATTGCAATCGGGGCGCTAATAGCTGGATGATGTTCGTATCCAACCACTTCGATATCTTCGAACCTGAAGTCATCAATCTCGGTTATATTTGGATTCATCTTTAGAATAGGCAGTTGTTCTATAGGTTTTCTACTAAGTTGTAGAGCGGCTTGTTCTAGATGATTTGAGTAAAGATGAGCATCGCCGATTGTATGAACAAATGATCCAGGTTTGAGATTACAAACTTGTGCCATCATGTGAGTTAGTAATGCATAAGATGCGATATTGAAAGGAACACCTAAGAACACATCAGCACTTCTCTGATATAGTTGACAACTTAACTTCCCATTGGCTACATGGAATTGAAAGAATGCGTGGCAAGGCATCAAAGCCATCTGATCCAATTCGCCAACATTCCAAGCGCTGACAATTATTCTACGGGAATTAGGGTTGTTCTTGATCATATCTACAGCTTGGCTCAATTGATCGATAACTTGGCCATTCCTAGTTTCCCAACGGCGCCATTGCTTCCCATATACCGGGCCTAAATCACCGTTTTCATCAGCCCAATCATTCCATATTCTAACTCCGTTATCCTGCAAATATTTGATATTGGTATCACCGTTAATGAACCAAAGTAATTCGTGAATAATCGAACGCAGGTGAAGTTTTTTGGTAGTCACCAGTGGGAATCCTTTGGAAAGGTCGTATCTCATTTGGTAGCCAAATACCGAGATTGTACCGGTCCCGGTTCGATCACCCTTGACCTCACCCTCCTCCAAGACGGCCCTCATCAAGTCGAGATATTCTTTCATCGATTGACTGATTTGATGGGGGGCCTTTGAGCCTTGTCACGGCGCACCTTGTTCTTTGATCTGTTCCATCAGATGAGATGTAAAGGATTTAAAGAGTTTAAATAACTCATCATTTACCACGTCGTCCTCTTTGTCAGTAAGTGCTTGTAAAGCAGATAATTCAATATTTTCTGCTAACCATGCGAGCCAAGTGAAAGGCTGGCCGTAGGTGATGATAGCCTTGCGCCAGACCCGAGGTAATTTGTGAATTGATGGAGTCATGTATTCCCTTGTCCCTTGAAGTGCAATAGGAACCACAGGAACTTCGGGATAAGATGCTGCTAATCTCGCAACCCCCGATTTACCCGGGAGTAAAAAAGGCGGTTCAACCCGCTTGGAGCGAGTTCCTTCGGGGAATATACCCAAGGCTCGATTGGCATGCAGTGCTACAGCAGCACTTGAGAGTGCGGCATTTCCACCCAACTCGCGATTGGTTTCAATCTGCCCGGTAGCATGCATACACGCTGCCAAAAAGCGATTACGAAAATGCCCATCTTTTGCTAAATAATGGGTTTTTCTACGACTTGAAACGATGATGATCAATGGGTCGACATGAGATAAATGGTTAGCAGCCATAATTACTGGACCTGTCCTAGGAACGTTTTCAAGACCGATGATTCGCAGCCTAAAACCCATTCTCAAAAGAAGTGCAAAGGTCCAGCGGAGCATTCCATACGACTTATCCCCCCTGATTCTATCTCTATTAGGAGTGATAGCCCAATGCTTTTCGAGCGCCATCCAAGCAACACGATAATCGTCCATCAATTCACCGGGGTGATGACTCTACCTTTGATGGTTATCTAGGGATGAGGTGGTGGCAATGCTGAAAGGCGAGTTCACAAAGGCAGCCAATATGCGACTTCTAGTCCTTGCCATGTTGATATCGGCTAGTTTCGCCCCGATGGCGATGGCGGAAGTGAAATGGATCGAGGATGGATGGCTCAAGACTATTGGTCCAGGCCACCTTGAAGACGGTGATGAATTCGGTTGCTATCAAATGCCAAATCTCGAATGGCAAATCGACCCTGGAGCTGTTGCCCTTGAATGCAGAGAATATATCGAGGCTCGGATCGATGCATCAAAATGGGATAAAGAACCGATTTCAACATATACTCCAAGCGCTTTAACAGCCGCACAGCATTCGGTTATCGCCAAACAAGGCTTTTTGATTCATGGCGATGATAACGAACAAATGGCTACTGCATGGCATGATTGGGATGATGAACCTGAGCGGGCATGGGATTGGTACGATCTAGGACGCAGAGGCGGTTCGCTAGAACAGGGTCTCGCTGATATCGATGATATTGAGTCAGAACTCGACAAAGGCGGCTTGGTCAATTTTTATTGGATTGGTAAATTATACGATGCTACTGTAAGACACGACCGAGGGGTTGTCGAGATGTTGGAGGCACGTGATGATATTTGGTTTACAACCTGGGGCGAAGCTTTCTCATATTGGAATGTCGAGAGATGTCATCAGTTCAACCACTCAAAAACTGGCCTTTCTATCAAGTTTGAACACCAAAGTACTGAGGCGTGTGATGGGCTGGAACCAAATGCTTGGAAAGTACCGATAACTTGGATTTTTGAATTGAATAATACAGTTGTTATCTCGGCGAATATTCCTGAGATGAGGGTCGAAGATTCAAATCTCAAAGAGGGTTGGAGACAGGAGGGTGATTTGCTATATATCAGCATACTTGAAGCACATGAAGTTGAATTTAATCTCAGCGAAGATAGCGAATATGATATCTTGGGCCGAACCCAATTTTTCAATAATAAATCAACAGCTGTAACGATTGCAGGTCATTCCACAACCGACCTTTTTACCTGGTCCAAAAGGTTCGATGAGAACCCAGAGTTAAAATTCACCTGGTTGATTTCACCTAGAAGTTTGGATGAGGGCAATGATTGGCTACCATATGTTGGAGCAATTGTCCTAGCAGGAAGCGTGACCGCAATTTTCCTGATCCTCAAAAAAGAGGCCAAAGCACAGTCGAGAGCCGAAGCCTTGATGCCAGCAAGCAGGCCCGGTGAGGATGATGAATGACGAGGTACGCATCGATCCGTGGGGCTCATCACAATCAACAGATTATTCTCGCATCGTCGACCAATTCGGTTTACAACCGATGGAACATTTGGAAATTCCTAACCCGAGCAAGCTTCATAGAAGAGGTATTATTTTCGCTCATCGAGAGCTAGATACTATTCTCGAGGCTAAGAGGAAAGGTGATCCATTCGGGGTACTGACCGGTTTAATGCCCTCAGGGATGATGCATTTAGGCCACTCGATGGTTATCGACCAAGTCAGTTGGTTTCAGAAACAAGGCGGCGATGTAACCATTGCAGTAGCAGACCTAGAGTCAACAGCAACCCGAGGAATTTCATTAGCTCAAGGTCGAAAGATAGCCGCTGAAGAATATGTTGCTAATTACGCAGCACTTGGCCTTGATCCAGAGAAAACAACGGTTTATTTTCAATCCGAGCGTAGTATCGTCCAAAGATTGGGCTTCCAATTAGGCAAGCGGACCAATCTTTCCGAATTCGAAGCAATTTACGGTTTTGATGGCTCAACCAATCTTGCCCACGTCCAGGCACCATTGGTTCAGGCCGGAGATATTTTGCACCCTCAATTGGATGAATATGGCGGATTAAGGCCGATTGTGGTCCCGGTTGGAGTCGACCAAGACCCTCATATCAGACTTACCCGAGGTCTGGCGGCTAAAACCAATTGGTTCAATGTCAAATCAGCGAAAATGGGACTCCAAGTAGGGGTTTCTGTTCAGGAGGAAAACGCTCTTGCATTAGGTGTCGAGGCAAATGGGCGGGTAAACAAGGATAAGCAAAAGCAAATTTTCGCTCAAATTGTTGATGGAATTGCAAGTCTTGGATTCTCTGACATAATCTCGGATCCAAAACACGGTATAGTCAATATTCCGAGTGCTACCTTGAGAGATAAAGGCGCTATTCAAATGGTGTTATTGAACCTTGAACGCAAATTAGGCGGATTGGGTTTGCTCGCACCTTCAAGCACCTACCACCGCTTTGCAATCGGTATGACCGGCGATAAAATGTCGTCTTCCAAACCTAAAACCACGCTGTTTCTTTCGGATGACATCACTACTGTTGAAAAGAAGATCAAGAAATCATTCTCCGGTGGACAATCGACAGTTGAAGAACACCGCCGCTTAGGTGGCAACCCTGACATAGATGTCGCATACCAGTATATGATGTATTTCTTTGAAGAGGATGATGCGTATTTATCCGAACTTAACCAAGGCTATAGAGCAGGCAACATCCTAGCAGGGGAGATGAAACAACTCTGCGTAGATCGGGCTTGCGAATGGATGAATGACCTAGCAGAAAAGCGGGCGCAATCCGCCCACCGGGTCAAAGAGTTTTTCGAATGATTAATCGAAAATATAATGTCGGGAAATAGTAAATATTAGCGCAAGAAGTTCAAAGAATCGGTAAATCTAGGCCGGCATCATTTGGCTCTGGTAAATTCCCACCAGTATTATCCTGACTTGATGTACTCTGATTTCTTGTAATCGAGGTTGGAGTCGAACCCTGCCTCTCTTCACCGCTTTTTAACATCAAGGCAAAAAGTAAAATCGCAAAAATTACCCCAAGAAGAATAGACATTGGCGGTACCCACCCTTCACCCGAGAATGCCGAGACTCCTGCCGTGGTGGCCAACAATAGCACCGCGCCGCCCAACAATAACCCTCTTGAATCCATGGTGAACACCCTCTGTTTGACCAAGGTATTGATGAACCTATGGCCGAGTCGCTTGGCTAATGTTCTCCGGCGGCACTCCCGTTTCAACTCCAGCCCCACCCGCTTGCCCAGCTTGGTTAATGACCGCAGTAGCCTCTTGGGGCGAGAATGCTGAGGACGCTTACGACCAAGGATTGGTCGAATTAGGATTGGGAGATTCACGACTGATCGAGGTTCAAGGTGCGTTCTTACCAATCGGATTTGAAGCAACACCTCCTCAACCCCTACCGATGGGCTCTCTTGTCGAGTGTCATCTCGCAACCGCATACGCTTTCAACGGCGCAACCGCTTGCGCTGGTGTTGCTTGGGCTGCTTGCCAAACACCAGAAGGTGAAGAGTGCGCGGTTGTCGCAAAGATCATCACCGATCTAGATTTTGAAGAGACCGAATCGATGCTCAAAAGAAACCTTCAGCGCAGATTGGCTAGCCGTGACCTCGAAGTGATCTCATTCGATGTTGCTGTCGATGAAGTTACAGCCGCAAAAGACCATCACGGAGTTGCTATGGCAGCTTTGATTTTACCTGAATCTTTGAAGTTCTCAGTCGGACAATCAACTGGTCGAGTCCGTGGCAGCGGTTTGACAAGAACGGCAACCGAAGCAATAGAATCAGCGTCTCGGCGGGTTGACACCAAAGCCCCTGCCGCACCAGCTATGAGGCCTGGCTCACCTCGGCCAAAAACCAAAGGTGAAGGAACGGACTTCAGTCTGTGATCACATGTACACAGTTGTCAAGTGCCCGGCTTGTTCATCCTGCTGGGGAATTCAAGGTAAAGCGCACAAATGTCCACATTGTGGATTGCCAGTAAGTGATGATATTACGGTTATTTCAACCGTCGAAGATGCTTCTCAATTGCAAAAAGAAGTTGCTCTTGCTAACCTTCCTGAAGAAATTCGTGAACAGGTTGCAAAGAGGATGACCAAAGCGGTAGAGTTCTGCGAGGAACCCGATGCAAGGGAACTATATGCCTCACTAAAAACTGCTGAAAACGCGGGGGTAATCCGCACCGATAGACTCGCAGGCGTCTTGCGAGCCAAAGGGATTTCAATCGATCCAGAAGATGTGATTCAGCGGGCTATCAGCGAGGGACTGCTGTTGAGGATTGACGATGGTTCCTTCTTGGTCCTAGGGTGACCTTCAAGAAGGGAGAGCCCGGCGCAGGGAATGAAAGGGTTTGTGGGTTAGCTTGGCCTATACTCGGGCGTTTGGGACGCTTGGACTCCAGTTCAAATCTGGACAGACCCACCATTTCATGCTATTATTTGTACATAGGGGCTCTATCTGGCATCGAGTTTGACCTTGTCAAACTCTCAACCTGGACAGACCCACCATTTCATGCTATTATTTGTACATAGGGGCTCTATCTGGCATCCTAATTTTTGATATTGACAAATGATCTTTAGGGTGCACCGAGGGGGTCGTTATTTGGGTTTGATTCGGAGCCCTCGGGATTGTAATTGTTTTGCACATAGCAATCTGGATCGTCGTGGTCAGCTTGGCCGCCGCCGTCGTTATCGATCCCATCGGCGCAATTTCCTTGAATATCGGAATTTGATCCACCGAGTAGTCCACCGACACCGTCGTCGCTAGCAATTACTAAAATTATGAGCCCAAGCAGGATTGCAATACCGATTGCAAGGACGTTACCATTGCTTTTTGTCTCGACGATTACCGTTATTTCGGTCTTGTCTTTTTCGTCGGTCGGCATTCGGCTCAACCCTCATGAGAGTGCCCCTTAGATATTGTCTTCACGGTTCATTCATCCCTTGAATGAACCCAAATCAAATGAAACCCAAATCTAGATTTGATAAAACAATCACATTGTTCCAATTCTTGAATCCAAACCTGTTTTGAGAATTCCGGAACCATCTGTTTTTCGTGGAATTCTCCAAGGTCACCTTTTTGTTCAGATGTCGAACAAGTCGAGTAATCACGTGCCATCTTCTTGAACACCTTCAGAGGTTTTTTTGCTTTAATAATTTCATCTAAGATCGCTTGGGCCTCAGATTTCGTTCCAACCAAAATATGGCGGGCTTGTGCGTATCGACCAGGCATCCTCATTCTATTGGCCTCCGCAATACATCTACTATAACCCGGTCTAGTTTGTGAGTAATCCACCACATAAAAAATGCGATTGGGATGTAAATCAGTCCGTAAGTTAAAGAATAAACAATTCCTAACCAGCCCAAACTATAGCATATTACCAATGCGATTGGAATTGGATGAACCGATATTATTGGCACAATCGATTTAAAAACACGATAGTGTAAACCAACCAATAACATCAAACTCACTTTAATGATAAATGATCTAATTTTAATGCCACTTGCTTGACCTTCGTAGACCGATTTAACCGGAATGTGGGCAATCGACCAACCATCTGTGCTCAAACGCATCAACCACCAATTTGGATAACCATAGCCTTTCCAAGATCGATTCCAATCCCATTGGCCAAGAACTTCACTCGAAGTTGCGGTATATCCACATTGTGAATCCCTAATGGTCTGGCCGCAAGCTAATGTTGTAAAGAATGAAAGTAACATTGTGCCAAATCTACGAATCTTTGGCATCTTCCCTACTCGATCTGACCTTTCACCTTTGACGTGGTGGGCTTTTGATTCGATGATAGGTTGCAATAATGATTCCAAATCTGCCGGGTCCATTTGACCGTCCCCCGCCATTACAACCGAAATAAACCTGCCCTCAATTTTCGCCAATAAGTGTTTATGCCCCGCATCTATAGCGGCGCCAACCCCTTCCCCCTCAAGCCTTATCATATCTGCTTGAACCACCAAAAGTCCGGTTCCATCGCTTGAACCATCATCGATAACAACAACTTCATCGACCAATTCAGGCATGGTTGAGAGTACTTTGGGAAGGTGCTCCGCTTCATTTCGAGCAGGGATGACGACCGCGACCTTCCACCCCTCGAACATACCCCTGCCTGCACTAACTTAGCCATGAACTTCATGGAGGTTGAGCGACAGGGTCGCAATCATGGAGGGTCTAAGAGTCGTCATTATGGGCAAGAATTTCGACTTGCGCTTGGTATCCTTGGTTGTAAGAGCACGTGAAAGTGCAGAACAGGTTTTAATTGTTGATTTAGGCAGCACAGACGATACCATTGAGTTAGCAAAAAAGGTTGACTGCGAGGTTATATCTCATGATGGCGACCTTAGTGCACCAAGTTTAGCAAGAGTATTGCTCGAGATGGAGGAATTTGAATCTACTCTGCTGGTTGATGTAAATAAATCGTTCAGATTAAGAGATCTGCCGTTATTGGTAAATCGGGCCAGAGAAAACTGGGATGTTCATATGGCATTCCAAGTTGACAAAGAGGAGGGTGTCAATCCTCAAGAGGTGATTTATGAATCAGCTACAGTCACACATCTTGCTGCCTCTAGATTTGGACTCGAAGCGCTCTCAGAAGCATCCCCTAATTCTTCACCAATCGATTTACCAAGCGAACTCAAAGTTCGTGTGATCCCTTCGAAGGTACCGCCGGTAATCCAGCAGAGAGAATCCTTAGCCACAGCCTCAAAATTTGCTCAATTATTTTACTGGATGATCGAGTCCAAACATCCTTTGCTTCTATTTGGAATCCCAGGAACCATTCTATTCATTATTGGATTCAAACTTTCTGGTAATGCATTGGGCAATTTCAATGAGTGGAACCAATCTACGGTTGGGTTTGGTCTAGCGGTAATAGCGGTTACATTGATCGGTTTATTTTCGATGATGGTCGGAATTATTCTCTATATCATGGGTAAACAGGTAGGCAATATTCAAGCCCAATATGATGATTGGCCAAAAACCGAATGAGGTGATTTATTGAGCCATTTAATATGTTTTGATATGGATCGTGTATTGGTAGACCATCTGTCTACTTGGCAATTTGTTTATGACAAATTGGGCGTTTCAAACGCAAAGGCATTTTCTCTATATAATCAAGGCTTGCTCGATGAATGGGATTGGCTTAAAATGGATATAGCCCTTATGAAAAAGGCCTATCCGTCCCTACAAGATGACCTCTTGCGTGAAATGTGTGAAGGTACTCCACTGATGAATGGAATTTTTGAATGCCTTGATTGGCTCATAGATAATGGCCATCAAGTGGCGATAATCAGCGGTGGAATGCAGGAGACCGCTCGACAAATTGCAATCAGATATCCCAGCGAATCACCATGGAAGAAACGCTGGGGTGGAATCGACCGTCATCGTGGCTGCGACACTAAGTTTCATGTATTTACAAATGGCTGGCTAAGATTGAACGATGGTTCCATTTGTGATTTTGGCAGATACCAAGTTCAGATGCATGGTAAAGGCTCCATCGTAAAGATCTTACAACGAAGATTGAATATCCCCAAAGAACGAACCATTTCAATCGGTGATTCAGCAGGAGATATTGGTATGTTTAATCAAAGTGCACTTTCAATATGCTTCAACCCATGGGATGAGAAACCGGTTGCAGTTGCAAAGTTAACAATTCGAACAACAGATTTGACAGATGTTTTGAATGCGATAAAATCCCATCTAGGCCAATGATTCGGCCGAAAAGATTGCAGGATCCGGTCCAACTGGAAGCTCATCGTATTCATCTGGTTCCAAGTCCCTTTGAACAGCATCGGGAGAGAGAATTTGTGAATTACCGTGTGGGTCCAAAAACTCCAAAGTGATCGCCCGAGGAATCGGGTCTTCCTTCAATTCCAATAAGGTGGTGTGTAATTCTTGCAAGGTCTTGATGTCTTCACTTGGGGCATCTTCAGCATAACACTGGCGAGTAACCATGATGATGATGTCCATGAATCTGTTGATCACCCCTTCGACATTTGACACATAACCGGTTGAGGCCGTCCCCGGTTTCACCTCAAGATCCAATTCTGGAATTCTTACCGTGCAGGAGGAAGACCTGACTACCCGTGCTCTTATGTGCTCTGGCTTTGAAATTACCAAAGTGCTCGCACCTGGTTTTTTTCCCTCTGCCGGTAAAAAGTCGGTTTGACGCCAGCCGCATGCATGGCATAGGACGGTGATTTGGGTGTGTTCGCCGAAATATGGGATTTCGTCGAGATGGGTTAGCATCCTAACCTGGCCCTCGACAGAACACATCGGGCAAGGGATTTCGATTTCTTGTTCGGTCATGGGAATCCGCCTCGTCCCAAATCTTCAGCATCTTCAGCAAAAGCCTCATTTTCAACCCCACGGACACCTCTGCATCCTGGTGGTAAAAGCATTAATCGAGTGTCGGTCAATCGGACGATTTGTCCTTTTAGGTCACCTTCAATAAATTTATTCAACCGATTTAATGCAGAATCGAGTTCGACATCTCGCTCCATCAGTTTTTCCATTTGGACGATGGCTGCATTACCATCTGCAAGCCAATCAAGAAGAACTGGAACTCCGGTTATATCATGCAAAACCGCACGATGCAAGACTAATCCGGATGCAATTCTCGGAACCGGAGCATCAGGATATAGCATCTCCATATCGTGGTAAAGTGTTTCTATCTGCCTAACCTTCTGGTCGGTTGGCTCCGAGGGCATATTGATGCGCCTTGGAGGTGATCCGGAGAAATCATCAAGCGAGACTGGCTTGTGCTCTTCCTCGCTCATGCCTTACATGGTGTGACGGTTGGTTGATAAGGGTCCCGCGAGACGAGGGTTTGTTCCCGCCTATTGTACGGGGACTCTCTTGTGGGGGTATCAATTTGAACGAATCGGGACCAAGCGTAGTTAAGACAGGAACCAGCACCATTGGAATCACTTTCAAAGGAGGCGTGGTTGTAGGTGCAGATCACCGTGCAACCATGGGACATTTTGTTGCCAATAAAAGTGTTCAGAAGCTCTTCAAAATCGGCGGTAATCTTGCCTTGACAACCGCTGGACTAGTTGGCCATGCACAATCACTTGCTCGAACCCTCGCAGCAGAGGTTTCTTTGTTTGAACTTCGCAGAGGCGTCCAAATGACTGTGAAAGGCGCTGCAACACTCACAGCAAACATCCTTTCTGGAAAACCTCACTGGGTTCAATTACTCATCGTCGGAGTTGACGCTGAAGGTGGCGCAGTTTATTCGATAGATTCAGCAGGTGGTTCCATTCCTGACACTTATTGTGCAACAGGATCAGGATCACCTTACATGTACGGAGTTTTAGAAGATGGTTTTAGTGAGAACATGACTAGAAACCAGGCGGTAGCTCTTGCTGCACGCGCACTATCCGCCTCCGCTCAACGCGATGCTGCATCCGGTAACGGAATGGACTTAGCAGTCATTACCCAAAAAGAGGGATATATATCCGTCGACCAAAGCGAGATTGCAACCGCTTTGAAGCGCTAAACCTTTTTCAAACTCCACCCGCGGGCATCTTGTTCGCAAACCCATTACTTGGGTTTACAACATCTGCAGTGGGTAGGTCGGTGACAAAGTATGAGACTTAGTTTCAAAGAAATGAAAGATGAAATTGCAAAGATCGTTCCGGATGGAATCAAGTATGAGGTCAGCCTTGAGGCTGGTGATATCTCGATAATTACACCTTCACCGGAGTTATTCGGTGGCGGAGAAGGTCTGATCGGCAAGATCGCAAAAACGATAAAACGTAGAATTGTGCTGCGACCAGATGCATCCATCATGCTACCTGAAGATCAAGCAGAGACCTATATTCGAGATTTATTGGAAGAAAAAGCCGGTATTAAAATGATTTACTTCGACGCTTGTTTTTGTGAAGTTACTGTGATATGTGAGAACCCTAGTGAAGCAGTGGGCAGAAGAGGAGAAAATGTCAAAGCGATTCGAGATGAATGCGGTTGGCTGGTGAAATTTGAGCGTACCCCACCGATACATTCGAAGACAGTTCACGATATCAGAGGCTACAGAAGCAGTAATTCTAAGGAAAGAAGAAAGTTGTTAAAGGACTTTGGACTTAACATTTACAGGCCAAAAAGGCCTGGTTCATTTTGGGTTAGAACAACAGCATTGGGTTCGTATAGAGAGGTTGGAAGAGCTTGCCATCTAGTGACTACAAACGAAAGTAAAGTCATGGTAGACGTCGGGGTCAATATCGCATCAGATACCGACCCAATGCCGTATTTCACCGCTCCAGAAGCACTTCCTATGGAAAAACTCGATGCAGTAGTCTTAACTCATGCTCATCTTGACCATGCTGGAATGTTACCGGTTCTTTTCAAATACGGATATCGTGGACCGGTATATTGCACTCCACCAACCCGTGATTTGATGCTATTATTACAGACTGATTTCCTCAAAGTGGGCGGTGCTGAAGGAAAGCGAGCCCCGTACGATATGAAAGATATTCGTACAGCTATGAAGCACGTAGTAGATGTTGATTGGGGACAAACCGTCGATATTACGCCCGATGTGAAATTGACCTTCTATAATGCTGGCCACATTCTCGGTTCTTCATCTGTACATCTTCACGTCGGTGAAGGAAAGCATAACATCGTCTTTTCAGGTGATCAGAAATACGAGAAATCTTGGCTTTTCGATGCTGCAAATACCCGATTCCCTCGCTGTGAAACCTTGGTTATCGAGTCAACTTACGGTGCGGCTGGTGATTTCCAGCCTTCAAGAGAAGAAGCAAATCAAGAATTGCAGGACATTGTCAGTAGAACTATTCAGCGCGGTGGCAAATTGATATGTCCGGTATTCGCGGTGGGTCGTTCTCAAGAAGTAATGATTGCAATCGATGATCTATTCCGTTCGGGAGCGGTTAAAACGGTACCTGTATACCTCGATGGGATGATTCAAGAAGCGACAGCAATTCATTCGTCTCATCCAAATTATCTTACCCAATCATTACGCAAGAGCTTGTTGAAAGATGATGGGCAAAATCCATTCACCAGTGAATGGTTTAGGCCGGTTCAAGGAAGAGAGATGCGTGAATCTATTATTTTGGATGGTAGCCCTTGTATCGTATTGGCGACAAGCGGAATGTTAAACGGTGGCCCGGTGATGAATTATTTCCAGCATTGGGCTCATGAGCCTAGAAACGCACTTTGTTTCGTTGGCTACCAAGCAGAAGGTACACTCGGAAGAAGACTCCAAAAAGGCTTCTCTGAGGTTCCGATGATAATTAATGGCCAAACTGAGATTGTTAAAATAGGCTGTGAGATGGCGACCATCGATGGCTTTAGCGGCCATTCTGATCGTCGACAATTACTGGAATTTATCGAGAATATGAGCCCTCGGCCAAAGAATGTCATCTGCCATCACGGTGATTATTACAAGTGTAATGAATTGGGGCGAACCTTAAGAGAGAAATTCAAAGTTCGCACTTATGCACCTCAAAACCTTGAGACAATTCGCCTGTCTTGATTATTCTCACTTTACCATAGATCAATTATTGAGTGGAGGGTGCAGGGAGTAAGCCCCTTTCTGTTCCCGTTTTACCGGTGACTGCATTCAACTATGCGTCCTACCTGTCCCTAACGTGCCGCATTATCGGAACTGTTTGGACTTGCTCCAGCGAGGTTGCTCGTCTCATCGACCACGTGGCAATCTCGTCCTTCCGGATTCATCGTACACACCTCGTATCGTATCGTTTCTGCACCATTGACCGACCCATTTCTGTGTCTCGACTTGTGTCGTTCGCCTGCACTGTGGAGAGGGGACTTTCCTCAGACTCGAAGTCTGTCAGCAGTCCTCCTGCACCCTCCATGCAATATGTGTGAGCGATTAGTTCTTCAACCCATTGGAAAAGTCGAATCAGTAATATTCTTCTTCATCGTAGGTTAGATTCTTTTTTGGACCGGTTCTTATCAAGAACCCAAGCAGCAAGATTAAAGTTCCAGCAATCACTCCAAAACCGGTCAGCATAGCACTATTGGCGCCGTCTAAACCCCCAACCATAAAAGTGCTAGAACCTTTATCAATTTGTATTGAATTTGTTCGAGCTTCCAATCCCTCTGGAGTGGATACTTCAATCCAGGCCGCCCCTTCGTATTCTGGAATCCATTTGACTTTGAAAGTGGTACTATTTCCACCGCTGATCATAATGTTTACCACTTCGAGCAATACTCTATTACCACCTGATTCGACCGCTTCGACCCTAACACTGGTAGATGCATCGACCGAACCTGAATTATGAACGGTGATGTTTAACCACAAGGTGTCGAGAACCTGTGGCCGAACATTGAGTAATTCAATATCTTCGGATTCAATACTCAAATCGGCTCTTCTCTTTTCCAATTGCAATACTGCTATCGGAGTTTCTTTAGCATTGAATGACTCATCGATTTGTTGGCCTGCATGGTCATGACCACTAACCCAAATCCACAAATCCCATCCTAGGTCCCTGCTCGAATTGGGTAAAACTGAATCTAAATCAATTACTGCTTCGACTGGAATTGACTCCCCAGAACCGGTTCCTGCAATCAATTGCATTGTGACGTTTCCCCCGATTAATGACGATTCGGTTAAGGTTCTGCCCTCCGGCATTAGAATCCAATGAAGGCGAAGAGATTCTACGTCGAGCCCTTCAGGTTCATCGATCATCAATTCGAATCGCAAATCTTTCCAATCTCTCTCTTCGATGATGCTCTCAGCTGAAGGTGAAAGAAGTTGAGTGACTCTTGGAGCATTTGAATCGACAATCATCCAGGCCACGACCATTTGATCATCGGTTCTATCGATTGCCCCTATCGGCAAATTACTCAAATCAAGGGTTATTGGGTGAATACCAGATTGATTCGGAGCGATTAACGACATTGATAATTGGCCATTTGTGCTCAATCCGTATTGGCTACTATTTCCAATTTCGGCTAAAATATCAATGTTAAAATTAACCGGATCTTGGCTCTTTGACCATATAACATCCGCTTCTAATATTGCGGTTGAGCCAGGGGAGATGAAAATATTTGAGTCAGAAAAGTCAACCGATTGAGAATCGATCTCTAATTCGCCGGAGAAACTCCACAAATCATTTTCAAGTTCATAGCGATGTGATTGCCCAGCATTGTCACGAGCGGTTATTCTGACCCATCTTTGAATTGATGAATCCGGGTTAAATGACCAACTAAGTGATAGGTTTACCTGCAAAACAAATATCTCTGCAAAGTCCCCTTCCTCTGTGTATATCGAACAATCGATTAGAATAACGGTCAGATCTGTTGATGTGCAACCATCTTGAGAGTTCCATTGAATAAGCAAATTCTCGTTTGAATCTGCAGCCAAATCAATTTCGACCGCAGAGATGTCACCGTAGCCATTCACGTCTTTGAGCGGGATGGCAAGTGAATATTCTTGTTCAGGATGAAGCCAATTCCCCTGGTGTTGCCAACCCAACCCCTCATCCATTATCTCAGGTGCACCGTCGGGCCCGAATTTTATTGTGAACAAAGGTGAGTTGGAAGACCCGGCATCCGGCATCAGATGCCCTGCTGGGTCGGCTACTTCGAGCCAACCAGACAGCGTGTCACCAAGGCTTGCTTGGGAGATATCAAACAAAAGATGATATTCTCCTTGGAAAGTATTCAAGTCATCTGGCAAGACCAAATCAACCTGAGTTGATTGACCCCAACTCGGGAAAAGATATGCCACTGCATGCTGAGGTAATACCGGCCGGTCGCCGATATTGAATACTAAATCGAACTGCTGATCCAGAGTTCTGTGATCTAAGCTATTGACCGAGGAAGACAGCAATAGCGGCCCTTTTTCATCAGGGTAAAAGGTCCCATTATTTGCGACATCCCAATTTAGTTCTCCCCCATAAAGCGAGATGATTTCGATTTCAAGGTCCATCGATACAGCGGTCGGAACCGGGGTATAATTCAGTGAGGCAATACCGTCGTGAAGGACATTGGTGGTCGAGATTACGTTACCATCTTGGATCAATTTGAACATGAATGAGCCCGTTCTTGGAACATCTTCTAAATCTTTAAATTTCAATTCAACATCGACCGTCCCCTGAATGTTCGGATCATAGTATAGAGCGTCCCATGGAGTCTTTATCCCAGTGGGTGTAATTATATTCCAATCGAGTACATCTACATCTTGCTCCAACCCCATATCATTGCCGGGTCCGAAGTTAATGGTTGCAGGTTGGGATGCAGCACCCGACATCTGAATCGAAGAACTAACCTTTAGAGATTCTTCAGAAGCCAAAGTTGGGTCTATTTGGAGTGAGTAGAAAAATTCAACCTGTGAGCCATTGAATTTGGCGGAATGGTTTGCTATTGCAATACCTTGGTCTGCATTGCAATTCCAAGTTGTGAACTGGCAGTTTGCACCGATTGAAACTAGACTTCCATCGACATCGATTCGCGAGGACCATCCTTCGGATAATAGGTGGCCTTCCGCATTTGAAACACCCATAGAACTAAGGTCGAAAGTAGAGGTAAATTCGTACCAGTCAAGCCCTGCGACCAAGGTATCGGTATGATTACTCATCGTCATTGAAATCGGCTCGGGACTTCCGATTGAAGAGAGGTCATCCAAGCCGAGAGAGATTCTACCGGCTGAATCCAATACAATCGGAATAGAGATAGTTCTCATCCCATCAGCAAGTGGAGCATTCGGTAATTCTGAGTTGATCGAACGCAACAAGGCCTCATCATAGTCGCCAGTAAAGGTTCCCTGCCAAAGATAACTTGAATAGCCAGAGAGAGTGATGTTCTCGCCATTTGAGGAGGATATCACAATTGTGACAGTAGTGTATTTTTGGTTTGCAGAAGAGGTTGATGGAAAGGAGTTATGTTCTTGTGCCAAATATATTGTATTGAGTTGTTCAGGAGTCAACCTGACAAGTTGAGGTTCATTTACAATTCCCAAATCAATTTGAAATGAACTGGACCCACTAGAGATGGTAATACTTGTATCCTCCAAAGGGGCGAGAGCGGCGGATACGAAGAAATTGAATCCATCCAATAAACCGTGCTGTACCGGAACCGAAAGTAACTCAGCCAATTGAGAATTAGTGCTTAGATTCACCTGTTCACCATTGACAAATTGTGATTGATATAACCAGGTTTGGTTGGTTGGAGGATAATCGAACATCAATTCATTGGTTCCATCAACCCCAATATCGACCCTCGCGTTTTTGGGGTAGATATTCCGATGGAGGTCTATAGATAACTGGTCCATGGTCCATGATTGGCTTGAAACAAATTTTAATGAGATTTTTGTAGCGGGTTTACTCAATGTGAAAAGTCCATTTTCAGGAATTGAAATATACTGGGCATCATCAAAACTTGCCTGTAAATCACCGGTACCTGAAAATGAAAGTTCGGTATCTATTCGCGAAAATGGTATAGATGAAATCCAATCAGGAGATTGAAAATCAGAACTTCCACTCGCACCATTTGTTGTTGAATAGCCACTATGTCCAATCCAGCCGTGAGCTGAAGGGTCCTCGTGGAATCCTTCAGTAATACCACCACCAATCTTTATCGAATGGATGATTGGGCTATAACCTGTTGTGTCCATATTGATATCTAATCGTAAATCACCGACCGCGCGCGGAATTGCGCTCAAATCGATACTGAGGTCTGAACGATCTTGGAACCCAGGCACAAATGTACCGGTATCTGCATCGAGAATACTCCACTTGAATAGAGCAGTACTTGGTACCTCGGCATCGATAGCCATCAATCCACGTTGGGAGAAAGGTGGTGAGGTCCAATTCGCACTCCCGGTTCCGGTATTCCCTCTAGGCTCCAATAATACATCATCGACATTCCACCCGGTATAGGTCACCGAGCTATCGGTTCTACCGAGACCAAATCTAACCTGAAATTGCGAATTTCCGCTAATATAACTGCTAATATCATGAGTCTGTTGTGTGAATGAACCATCATTAGTACTACCGTATGGGCTTGAATATACTGTGGCCCAACCTCCGCCACTCGATTTTACCGCCACATATGCATGATCATATGAGGCCGATTCAACACCTAGCCGTTTCCAATATTTTAGGTCCCAAGTACCTTGACATGAAGTACAATCTATGATTGGTGATGTAGCCCAATAAGTGGTTCCCATGTTATTTGGATAATTTCCATTATAGGTGTAGATTGCAGATGAACCACTGTGAACGCCGGCTGTTGAACCCAAAGTGGTATCATAGCCATAAGCCCATCCACCACCTCCAAAAGTCCAGCCGTGTAATGCGGTTTCAAAATCCCAGTCATAGCCGACCGGTAGAATTCTCAGACCACTTTGGTTCAAATCAACGCCATCCATTATCGCTTGAGGATTTTCAAAATCCGTCTTCGATTCAAATGTTAAAACATCATCTGACGGCCAAATTACAGGGTCGATGCTGAGATTAAGATTGGTTAATACTTCGGAATCTGGAATTTCCAATTCAAAATCCCTTGATACACCATTTGGTCCAGAACCGATGACGATGTCGATGCTTTGGCCGACAGCGACAACTGTTGCATTTGCCATCGGGGCGAAAGACATCAAACAAAACATCGCGGCTAAAAATATCGCTAATCGCGGCCGCACCATGTGTGTGGTATGAAGGGCCTATTATTGAGTAGTTCGCCAACTAATAACTTATCGACTTAGTGCCCGTGGCCACTTTATGGCAGATGTTGAAGCGCTCAAGAGAGAAGCCGGTATCGCGGCTTGTAAATTTGTGAAGACTGGCATGAAAGTAGGCCTCGGCACAGGTTCTACCGTCAAGCATACCGTGATTGAGCTCGGAAGACAAATCGCCGAAGAAGGGCTTGAAATCGTCGGAGTACCAACCAGTTTAGCAACCGAAAAACTTGCTTTGGAAGTTGGTATTCCATTGGTCGAACTATCAGATATAGACGGTCTCGATATCGTTATCGATGGCGCAGATGAATATGATTCTAATTTCCAGTTGATTAAAGGTGGTGGTGCAGCCTTACTGAGGGAGAAAATTGTAGCACAAGAAAGTGCCGCGATGGTCGTTGTTGCTGATGATAGGAAAAAAGTAGAAACCCTCGGTGCATTCCCTCTTCCCATAGAGGTTACACCTTTTTCCCACCAAGCGACAGTTCGAACTTTGAGTAGGCTTCTCGACTGCCGGGTAAATATCCGCATGTCCGGAGACGGGCCGGTCCTGACCGATAATGGAAATATGATCGCCGATGCACATACCGGACCGACCATCTCTAATCCTGCTCAGACCGAAATCGAAGTATTGAAGATTGCAGGGGTCGTTCAAGTAGGATTATTCATCTCAATGTGTGATGCTGTTGTAATAGCTGGTTCTGATGGTGTCATCGTTCATCTCAATGCTGAGGGGCGTCTCTCGGATTAGGTTAAATACCGGATTCAAGACGGCCGGATGGGCCATTAGCTTAGTCAGGTAGAGCGACGGACTCTTAATCCGTAGGCCGCGGGTTCGAACCCCGTATGGCCCGCTAAGCATCTTACTGTTGAAAGCGCAAGCCATACTAGCGCGTGTGCGCAATTGAATAATTATGTTCAGCACACGCTGGCATCGTATTACTTCGTAATCCTCAACCCCGTATGGCCCGCTAAGCATTTCACTGTTGAAAGCGCAAGCCATACTAGCGCGTGTGCGCAATTGAATAATTATGTTCAGCACACGCTGGCATCGAATCGCTGCGCGATTCTCAACCCCGTATGGCCCGCTTCAAAGGACAATCCTAGTACCTTTCTCGCCCCTAAGTGCCCCTAAAGCATCACCTGGCTGGCACAACAGCGACTTCAAACCTGGGACATGTACAACCGCTTCAACCAAGGAAGACACTTTCGGCCCCATCGATCCTATCGGGAATTGTCCTTCAGCCATATATTTAATCACCTCATCAACCGTCAATTGGGAGTGGATTTGTTCATCCTCGCCACCAAAATTAGTCCTAATCGAATCTACTGCAGTTGTAATTATTAATGCATCAGCTTGCAATTTAATCGCCAATAATGCCGATAGGCGGTCTTTGTCAACAACTGCTGGCACCCCGATAAAATGGTCATCTTTCTTTACCACTGGAATGCCTCCGCCCCCACCACAAATTACAATTGCACGCTGATCGACCAATGCTTTGATCACATCGAGATCAAGAATTCTCATCGGTAAAGGCGAGGCTACAACCCTTCTTGGGCCTTGTGCGGTTTGGGCTATATCCCAATTTTTTGACATCACATCATCATCTCTTAGGATAGGGCCAACCGGTTTGGTAGGCGATTGAAATCCTGGGTCGGTTGAATCAACCTCAACTCTTGTGACGATGATTGCGGTCCTTTCAGGCCGGCCACGTCCTAAGAGAATAGAATCTAAATTTAGTGATAATTGGTGGCCGATCATCCCTTGGGTCGCGCTGACCCAAAAATCGAGACCTACGCTTTGGTCAAGAGCGAGTAAATGGCCTACCTGAGGACCGTTGCCATGGGTTATTACCACCCTCCACCCGCCCTCAAGCAAGTCGACAACATCGCTCATAACTTTGGCCAATACCAATGAACTTTCTTCGATAGATTCATCGGTACCAGATTGAAGAGTATTTCCTCCAAGGGCGTAGACGACGGTGCGGGACACAGTAGACCAGTAAAATCGCTTAGGTTTGATGTTTTTGGCATCGAGGTCTTTGCGAAGGAGCATTCAAGTCATTTGCCTGCAACGGCGGGAACATGGCGAAGGAGTTTTGGATTGGGGATGTTCAAGCCGGAAACCACGATGGTGGAGAAGTTGAACTCATGGGCTGGATCAAAAGAACCCGTGGTTCCAATAAAATCCGATTCATAGTTTTGCGTGATTCAACCGGTACAATTCAGTGTGTAGTCAAGAAAGAAACGATTGGGGAAGATTCTTTTGAGCAGATTAAAGTCGCATTAATCGAGGCATCTGTAATTCTAAAAGGCGTGGTAAATGTCGACGAAAGAGCCCCCGGAGGCCATGAATTAGTGGTTTCCTCGGCACGTGTTGTCGGCGCGGTCAGACCTGAAACTCCATTTCCAATCACACAAAGTGCAATGCAAGCCGCCGAAGGAGGGGAAACCGAGTTTTTACTCGACAATCGCCATCTATATTTACGAACTAGCCGAATGACTACCATGTTGAAAATTCGTTCATCGGTATTTGGAGCGATTCATTCTTATTTCAGAGATTTAAAATTCACCGAATATCACGCACCAAATTTTGTAGCTGGGGCGGTTGAAGGTGGCGCTACTCTATTCGAGGTGCCATATTTTGGCAAAAAAGTCTATCTGACCCAATCTTGGCAATTATATGCCGAAGCCGCAATGCCTGCTCTTGAGCGATTATATACAATCGCCCCATCTTTCAGGGCTGAAAAGAGCCGAACACGTCGCCATCTGACCGAGTTCTGGCACGCAGAAATGGAAGTTGCGTGGGCCGGTAATGAAGACATCATGGAACATGGCGAAGCACTGGTAAGAAATATTGCCAAAACCGTGCTCGAGGAGAGAGAAGATGAATTGAAGAGCATCGATCGTGATTTAGATTTGATAGCACGCTACGCCGATAGTCCATATCCACGGATTAGGTACGATGAGGCGGTCGAAACTTTACAAGGGCTCGGAGTCGATATCGAATGGGGCCAAGATTTGGATTATTCTAAAGAGAAAATTCTAACCCAGGATTTTGATGTACCACATTTCTTAACCCATTATCCAAAGATCGCAAAACCATTTTACCACCGGGTTGACCCAGAGGATGAAAAGTTCGTTCTTTGTCACGATTTGCTCGCACCTGAAGGTTATGGCGAAATCGTGGGCGGCGGTGAAAGAACTTGGTCTGAAAAAGAAATCCTCGCTAGAATAGATGAGGCTGGGGTTCCTCGGGAACCTTATCAATTCTATATCGATACTCGAACCTATGGTGGAGTACCGCACGGCGGCTTCGGTTTAGGAGTTGACAGAGTTGTATCTTGGCTTAGTGGTGCAGACCATATCCGTGAAGTGATTCCATTCCCACGTGACTCTCGTAGAGTTACCCCTTGAGACCATTCCAATAAAAATGGGATGGTTATTCTAAGACCGCATCTACAGCATCCATGTTTTCATCGGTTAGAACAATGCCGTCTCCGAAGTCCATAAAAGGAGCATCACCTTTGATTTTTGCTCGAATTACTCTATCGGCAGTTAAACAGGCTGGCAATAAAAACACACTCGTGATAAAGGCGAAGAAAATCAATAACATCATCAGGATAAAGAAATTTTCAAGACCTGGGAATGCGACGAAGAATCCAGCACTTAGGCCAGCAACCGTTGTTGCGGTAGTTTCGAAAATTGTTTGACCAGTATGTTCGATAGCCTTTGACATTCCCAATGCTGATTCGCCCTCTTCTTGGATTCGATGCATTACATGAATCGCATCATCGATACCGATGCCGAAAACTATCGTTCCGATCATTGCGGTAAATATATTGACATTGACATCACCAGATCTCATCAATAATGGTTGCCATATGATGACTACCGCAACAGGAATCATTGCGTAGAACCCAAGTCTTGGCGACTTGAAAACAATCATCAACAATATTGTTAAAATTATTAAGGTAATAATCGTAGTAGCGCTTTGGGTGTCGTGTATTCCTTTATCGATATCAAGGCTAACAGGTAATCCTCCTGTTAACGCAGATGCCTTCAATCCCGGTTCATCGATGTCTTCGGCTAGCATTGTATCAATGTTTTCGCGCAATTCTCCAGCATCTCTCAAATTCATATATGGCTGAGTCACATAAACCAAAGCTTTGGTCCCACCCTCGTTGGTCAACATCCATTGGACCTCCTTCGAAAGAGTGTCAAAAGCGACGTTTACCATATCTTTTCGTAGGTGCTCACGACCTTTTCCATCGGTGCTAAGTGCATCCATGGCCATCCATGCTCCACAATTGATTAGGTCAGTAGATTCCCAACATTCATCGTGAAGCAAATCCCATAATGTTCCTTCGTAAAGGGATAAATTGGTATTTGGTTCGGTAAGCGATACCGGAACAGCCTTGAGGAAAGTGATAAGGCTGGTAGTATTGGTATGGTTTACATCATTGATTTGCTGTTCTAATTCATCCATGGCATCCAAAACCGCTAAATCTCTTATTTTGTATTTTTCATCATTAGCATGATCTTTGGCATCAAAGATGAATAAAGAGGTTTGACCACCACTAAATGTATTCGAGTACTCGACCAAGGCTTCCATCGATGGGATATTATCGGGGGTTTGGTCAGAACCGGTTATCGGCTTCGACATCTCGCCGATATTAGCCACACCGTAGACCGATATCGCGCCTGCAATCAGTATTATTATTGCGAAATGCTTTACCGGTAGTCGTGAGATCTTACCCCACATTGGCGGGTTTGTTCTCTTGGAAAATCTGAGTAACCATGAAAGGGTTGGCACCATGATTAATGAGAATACCAACGTAGCGATTATTCCGGCAACCAAAGTCATTCCAACCGATCGAATCGGAACAATTGAAACAATATTTGGAACGATTAATATCGAGAAACCAATCACTGTAGTAATCGCCGATAACATTACTGCAACACCTGTTGTTCTGGTCATTTCCATAACACATGAGCGGTAAAAAATGGGGTCCCACATGTCCATGACTTCGTTAGGAGGTAATCCCTTTCGGCGCCGTCGATCTTGCTCTTCAGCCGCTTGGTCGATAAATTTCCGCCGGACCTCTTCTATTCTATTCACCATATGTAGAGCATAATCTACTCCGAGCCCAATCAAAATTGGAAATGTTGCGATGATCATTGGGGTCAAGGTCATATCTAGCAAAACTGTTGCACCAAAGGTCACAGCAAGCGCCATGATAATTGGGGTTCCAGTTATGATAACAACCTTCCAAGAGCGGTGTAAAGCCATGATTATCAACACGGTGATGAAAAGGGAAATCGGCATCATATTGAGCAAATCGTTGTAAATTTCATCTGATACATCCTCTAAAACCTTAGAGAGTCCAGTTTGAACCATCGTGGTTTGACGATATTCATTTGGCCTATTCTCAATATCAATTATTTCATCGACATGAACGAAGAACGCCTTATAATCCTCCCAATATTCTGTGACCGTCATATCGTGGGTCATTCCAATAATAATCGCCGTTGTATCCCAGACGCCATCACCGTTGGTGTCTTTGACCAAACTATCGAATCCACCACTTGCTTGAGCAACGATATCATCGATTCTTCTTTGGTCATCTGGAATTGCATAAAGACCTCCACCGGTCCCTGGAGCGGCTGCTAATGCCTCACAATCGATTAATTCAAGGGTTAATCTCTCACCGGGATTATCACACATTGCATGTTCAAATCTTCCATCACTCGAATTGATTTCTTTGATAATTTGAGGAAATGAGATAATCCATAAGACCCCATCGTTACGGCCATGATCTAATTTATCCCAATCCATCCCATTATTATCGAGCCCGGGGGCGCGTTTTTCATCATCACCCTCGATCCAAGATATTTCGTGTAAAATATCTACATTGGTAATATTTGAGGTTTCGTTGGTGAAAATATCGGGGTTTTCAGCATTTCTTGTTTGAATATATATGATGCCAATATCGGTAGACCATTCGGTTCTTACCTCCATCAATAAGGTGGTGGATTCGGCATCTTCAGGTAAAAAGATTTCAAGGTCATCAACGATTTGGTCTTTAAAATCCAGACCGATATTTGCAAACCATGCGCTCATCAAAACCATTAGAATTAAGGTGGTTTTTGGCTGGGCTATAAGTTGGCCATAGAATGAGTCCAACTTGGCTTCACTCGCTTTTTTAAGCCGCGTGATAATGGCAGAGGATTGTCTGAAATCATCGGCCATGATATTACTGGGAGTGCATCAAAGCCATGAAGGCTCTCCTCTTCGGGGTCTTTCTCAGTCCAATCCGAACTCTCTGACCAGCAGATGGCGAATGAAGTTTCTAGCCGATTGCAAAACCAGTCCGGTCGCCATCAAGGATAATCCCAAAACACCGATCCAAACTGCGGTTAACCCAGGTCCAATCATGGAATCTACAGAGGTTGTAAAATCACTAACTACATTCAACCCCATAGCGGTTCCGGCTGCAAATAGCCCCATGCCAGGTACGCCTAGAACCAAAAGCGGTTTCTTCTGGGAAAGAGATAGCATGGCCCATGTCAAAACAGTAAATCCATGTGAAACCGCGGTATAATTGCTTCCTTTTGGCACATCGTATCTTATTACCGTGGGAACTTCAGTTATGACAAGATCTTTTTCATGAGCATCTTCAAGCATCTCTAAAGATAATTCCATTCCTTCGGAATTAAATCGAAGTCTCTCTATTGCAAGTCTTGAGAATGCACGGAATCCAGACTGAGTATCTTTGATGTCAAGATCATTCGACATATTTGATGCTGCAGAAATAACTTTGATTCCGAGTTTTCGGTAAGCGGGCATATCTTCATCCCCACCCCCATCGATAAATCTACTACCGATGGTAAAATCTGCTTCCCCGGCTAAAATCGGCTTGAGCAGTTGTGGAATATCTTCAGGCAAGTGTTGGCCATCACTATCCAGAATTATCAAAGCATCAGCATCCATTTCTTTTGCTTTTGCGAAAAGAGTTTTCAATGCACCACCATAGCCACGGTTAATCCTGTGACGGTGAACAATCGCCCCACAAGCTTCAGCGATTCTTCCGCTAGAATCCGAAGATCCATCATCGACACAAATCACTTGGTCAACATAGTCGAGGACCTTGGTTACAACTGTACCAATAGTCTCCTCCTCATTGTAGATCGGAAGGCCAGCAATAATGCGAGGCCGTCCCGAAATAGCACTTCCCATGAATAAACGGGCGAGATGGGTTGATTTTATGTCCTTCGGCTCCATATGAGTCTCAAATACACATTATCATGGTACCTTTTGATTGTTTTGCATAGTGGGGACCCGCCCGCAGACAATAGCGGGCGGGCACCTCATATACGACGAGTTATCAGTTACTTACTCAGCCAAGCATATGGCTGATTGATGTAACCGAACGGTTTCCATTCAAGACGCTTTCAAGCGCACTCAAACTAACGATCAGTTGTACGTATGTCTGTCCATCACTGGTCACATAGGTTCCACAATCGGAAAACGAACTAGTGTTCACCGATAATTTGATCGCTTTTCCAGCGTTCGACTTGCGGACATATCCGACAAGTAGTGGTTTGTTTTGTTCTTCTTCGGGCTTCGTGTTTTGTATTGCATTAGGCATATTTTTCAACTCCTGGAGCTATTGGTTTAGTCGCCGTGGCGCTCCTTCCCACAGCAGTATTTTCTTTGTCGGCAAGGGGCCATACTGTTTTCGGAGAGAGATACCACTAAAAGTAAAAGTGGTCATTGTCTCAAAACACTCAATAATCACGGCTGCAGCAGGTCCCTCATGCGTGCAATTGTAACCGGTGGCGCCGGCTTCATAGGTTCCCACTTAATCGACAGACTGGTCGAACGTGGAGATGAGGTAATCGCCATAGATAATCTCTCTTCAGGCCGTATCGAATTCATTCAAGGCCATATAGATTCAAATAAGGTTCAGTTTTTCAACCTCGACCTCAAAGACCTAGAACAAATAATACCGGTTTTTGCTGGGGTTGACATGGTATTCCATTTAGCGGCCAATCCAGATATTAGATTGGGCACAAGAATAACCGATACCGATCTAAATGAGGGTACAATTGTCACTTATAACGTCCTAGAAGCAATGCGCTTAGCCGATGTAAAGAAAATCGCATTCGCTTCTTCATCGGTAGTTTATGGTGAAGATGCACCGATGCCAACTCCCGAAAATCATGGGCCAAGCATCCCGATCTCGCTTTATGGAGCATCGAAACAGGCTGGCGAAGGCTTGATTGGCGCATATGTAGGAACGTTCGGTCTACAGGCATGGATATTTAGATTTGCAAATATAATAGGTCACCGTGGAACCCATGGGGTAATTTTTGATTTTATTCACAAACTCAAGGCCGACCCAGGCCGTTTAGAGGTACTAGGTAATGGATTACAAGAAAAATCATACATGGAAGTTTGCGATTGCGTGAACGCAATTATTCATGTTGTCGACAAAACCGACCAACCATTGAATCTCTACAATCTAGGGTCTCACGACACATGTAGTGTCCGAAATATCGCCGCAATCGTCGTTAGGGAAACTGGACACGAAGGCGCTTCAATCGAGTATACCGGTGGCGACCGGGGCTGGGCTGGAGACATTCCAAAAGCCATGTTAGCAATAGATCGCCTCGAGGCATTAGGCTTCAGAATAAATTATGATAGCGAAGAAGCCGTCGCCCATACAACCCGTGTCTTAATCAAAGAAATAATGGGTTGAATTCAATATAAAAGGGCAAAGAGGGTTAGGCAGTAATTGTCTCTGGTTATAATCCAAGGTCCGACCCATGGAATTGAAAATGAGTGACTTGCCTTATCCCTCCTTGCGTCAAATGTGTTCAAGGTGAAAAAATCCCCTCAAAATAAAACTCATCTGTCGAAGTACTAACCGGTTCAATCCTGTGAATAGCCACATCAACTCGATCGTTGGTTTGGTAATTTCTGCGCAATTCTTGTAAGAGGTGTTGGTGAACCTCACTTACATCACCAGCTTGAATCAAAGAAAGATGCCTGTGGCTCTTTTCATCGAACTGGACGGTGTATTCTACCATCCATGTTCTTACGGTCAGGCTCAATTCTTGGTTTGGTCGGGTTGTCGGTTCCATAGTATGAAATCAACTCGTACCATTAAAAAAGTTTGGGATTAGTTATTTGACTCAAGCCGTAAAAGGGTTAAAAAAGGGATTATTCGGAAGGTAAAGAACAAAAAACTTCATTCCTCTTCGTCTTTACTGCGAATTGGCGTAAAAACCATCAAAGCACCCAATAAGATCGAAACACCAAAAATAAGTGCAAGATAATTACCTCCACCCAAGTTTCCGATAACCTCTCGATAGGCTATTTCGATCACGCCATAGGGTTCGCCCCCTTCTACCGGTTCATGAACCGCAATGATACTCCAAGAGTTAGGTCCTGGGTTTTGCCAAGAAAGATTACCGGCTAACCAAGATAAACTGTAGCCATCATCAGAACTCGAATTTGAATGGTATAGAGAACTATTGGTACCCGGAAAAATTGTCGCCATCATCACCAATACCCGATCACGGGTATCTTCACCAGGGTTGTCGACTCCGAGAGGCACCTCTTTATCGTGCTCGAGGAACATCAATGTCAGTTGCCCATTACTCGGCCGGTCAAAATCGATGTGGATTCCTAATTCATCGGATTTCACCTCGATAAAAATCTCCTCGGGCATCTCCCGGGTACTTTCTTGGGTCAAAATTCTCCGCTGAACATCTGGCCAAGCATCATATCCTTCAGCGGTCATCTGATGGTCGACGAAAAAGGTAGGTGTTCCATAAGAGCGAGAATCGCTGAGATTTTGATATTCCATTCGAGCTCTTGAGGCATTACTTTCAAAAGAATCGGTTGTATGTAATGCGACCAATGCTGCGCGTGAACCATGGGATTGAGCGACCGTAGCCAATTCGGGATCTATTTGAGCACAGGAAGGACACCAGATAGCGGTTCTCTCTTCAACCAATACAGTTCGACCAATTTTTACTTCGGTTCGCTTAAACTCACCTGCGAGGTCTTGGACCACTGCACTCGTGGTTTGGCTCATCACCAAAACCAAGATCAGCATCGAGATAACCGCTCTCATCGATTAAGCCACCACTATCTTGTGCATGAACTTATCACATATCGGATTGTGGGCGTGGGTACGGAGGAGTGTTTTATGGTCGACCGCTGGGTTATGCAACATCAACAAGATACATGGCGAAAGCAAGCCAAAGCAAGCGGTTACCGCGCAAGATCTGCATTCAAATTGAAGCAGATTCAAGATCGTCATAAATTGATTGAATATGGAGATAGAATCCTCGATGTCGGCTGCCACCCTGGTGGTTGGTCACAGGTTGCGGTCGAATTGGTCGGCAAGCACGGCAAAGTGGTGGGGGTGGACCTTAAATCTTGTACTCCTGTCGAAGGTGCAACCCTAATTATCGGCAATATCACCGAAGCCTTCACCCAAAAAGTGGTGCTTGAGACCATCGAATCAGAACAAATCGATGTCGTAGTTTCTGATATCTCACCAGATATTACCGGGAAATGGGATATCGATCAAACTGTCTCACTTGAATTGGTCGCGGCTGTCTTTGATTTCGCACTTCCCATTCTGCGAAAAGGCGGCCATTTTGTAACCAAATTATTCCAGGGGGTTGGAGTTGAGGAATTAATAGATTTAGTCAAACCTCATTTCATGACGGTCAAGCGGTTCTCGCCAACCGCAAGCCGAAATACTTCTTCAGAAGTTTTCTTGGTTTGCAAGCATCACAAGCCGAAAAAAGGGCCAGATTGGAAAATAGGTCCACAATTCGAAAACGCTCTCCAGACCAGAAAGGGTGGAATGGACCCGCTGGACGATGTTGCTTCAGTAAAATCCACTTTCAGTATTAGAAAAAAGCGCACTCCTTAGGAGTGACCACTTTCACATTTCCATCCCCCCCTCCATTTCATTTAAGTGGGTAGAATATTTTAGCGACAATCCATGCCCGAAGTAAAGCAACAGACCAACAGCCCGAATGAAAACCGAACAAAGTCTATCCTCGCTGCGATGCGAGATAGCCCCAAAACCAGCGATGAGACCGCACCGAGACAAAAGGTCAGCGAACTAGTGCCTGGTAAAGCGGTAAAGCGTCTTGAATTGGTCGTTTTACGCCGCTATCCTCGCAGATTAATCAACTCAAAATCCTATACTGGTGCCATAGCTGCCGCATGTGGAAAAGATGAGACTGGAATCGTGGGCATCGTCTTATGGGCCGATGATGTAACTAAGGTCCGCTCAGGCGACATCATTCGAATCGAGAATGGCTGGTGCCGGCGCAAAGATGGCCAATTAGTGGTCTCAACCGGCCGTTCTGGTTCGATTGTCATCTTAGACCGTTAAACTCCTTCCCGCGCAAGCATAAAGAGGGGAAGGCCGTGGCCGTGCCTGCACTGAGGTGTACTAACCATGTCTGAGCGAGCAACAATCTGCACAGCTTCCGGAGTTCCACTTGTGGACAAAGGATCCACTACATTCCCTTGCCCCGATTGCGGAGAGGCCATTGGCCGATCTCCACGATGCCGAAACCAAGGCGTAACTTACGTCTGCAATTGCGGCTTCCAAGGGCCTTGAAATTAAGGTGATTTAATATGGGAATGGTCGCACTAACCTACAAAGTAATGCCGAATCCGGATTTCGGTGATGTCTCACCAGAAGATATCGCAACTCAAATCCGTGCTTTAGCTGATGATGTCTACGATGTCCAACTAGTTGAAACCAAGCCTTTGGCTTTCGGTCTTAAATTCATTCAGGTTCACGTCGTTATGAACGACGGTTCTGGTCTTTCCGATGTCTTCGAGGATGCGATGAAAGCAATCCACGGAACCGGAGAAATCGAAGTTCTCTCGATGGGGCTTCTTTGAACAAAAAAGGTTTTTTGCGTTAGCAATAGTTTCGAACCTAACAAACTATTGTTAATGACAATTGCAAATACGAGAAATTCACTGTGCTCAGAGTTGTGAAAGCGGCACTCGCATGAATTCTCTCAGGAGAGTAGTTGCGTAACTGCCACTTGGCAATGTGAATCTAAACCTGATACAGGCACCTTCGGGATGCCATCTTTGCCCCTCTTGAACACCATCGAGCCATTTCTCACCCATTGTTTCCAATCCGGCGATTGGAACCGACTCAAATTGAAATTCCTTGAAGGTTGTAACCAGCGGTCTTCTGGTCCCTTTGGTCGAAAGTCTTGGGATTTTTTCAACTTGCCAATCAGCATCGTCTAAGCCCATGTCTTTGAGGACTTTCACTTCGATTTCTTCTGGTTTACCGTTAGGTGTCATCACCGTCGAACCAGGTAATTGTCCGGTGACGACCAAACGATTGAGTAAACAATTTCTGCTGATTCGAGGGAGGGTTCTCTCCTCGACGGTGATCATCGATTTTGTGTCTAGTTGTCCGATATCATCGATTCGACCGACGACATCGCCAGTGATTGGCACCGCAAGTGAAAGTCCTGAATCCAATCTAGCCTTAATCGTTCGATTGAAGGCTACACTTTGTAATGCGTGGACGGTCATCAATTGGAGATTATTGGGTAATTTGCGGAATGCTCCGGCCCAATCTCCCGGTACATTAACCAAATGTTTGAGGATATCTCGCTCGAAGCCGAGCCAACTTGGAATATTTTCGAGGGCCTCTGGGGTTATTCCATTGTCTCGAATGTCTTTCCTAAAAGCAGCAACATCCTCTTTTTCATTACCTTCCATCGAGAGATAGGCCATGACAGCTTGCTCCCACTGCTCGGTGATCACATGACGGCCGACAATCGGGGTTACCGGTCGGCCGGCACCGAATCTCTGAGGACCGATCCAATTTGGAAAAATTTCTGTGCCTAATTTCATAGACATTTTGGAATGAATATCAGAGATTATTTCCATCGCCTCTTTATCACTCAATGGTTTGCCATCTTTATCACAACATCCTCTGGCGATGATGGTGAACCGGTTACCTTTATGATTGCCAAATCCAAGTTTTTGGTGGGTCCGGCCGATGACTTCGATTTCAACATCTGGTAATTCGACCGAAGCGACCGCTTTTTGAGGTGCGTCGATAATAAAAACTTGTTTGGTTACCGCCCGCTTATCTTTGGTACCTGCGAAGAATATTCGGTTTTTGCTAATGCCACAAGCTCTTGCTAACTTTTTGATAAAACGATTTGTTTCCCAATTGGTTAAGGTGATATTGGCTGCTGTGAATCGACCTTTTGAATCTAAAGTGATTTTTTTGGAGATTTCCTCCACTCTAAAATCTTGAATTCTGGCTTTTAAAACCCCACCGATACCAAAACTTTCGACCGCGTGGCCAGTTAGACCTATGGCCTCACTTAATTCGGCTTCGCTCACCATGAGGCAAACCTGCCTCAAATCTTCAAAGAACCGAAATCGTCCTTAAGGTTAGCAACTAACTTCATGAGCAAATCAGCGGGGTCGGTTTTCTTGATGGTTCGGATGAAGAATTCTGGTTCGTCCAAGTCAGGATGACCAGGGAAATAGTTTGCGTAATCAACATTTTTATCGTTGTTAAGCGCTTCACGTAGGGCCTGAAGTGAGGTGTGAGATTCTCCACTAAATCGGACTCTGAGCTCGTTGGTGTCGCGGGCAAGTACCTTGACGGGCATGATAATCGATGCGGCCCTCCAGTCTGGTGTTCATGAACCTTTGGCACAAAGGGTAGATTGACGTCGTTTAGGACGGGCCTTGATAATCAATGATTTTGTGAAGTTTTAACCCTTCTCGCTTTAGTACTAAATCGAGCCCCCGATAAACGTGACAGGTGAGGACTTGGAACAAAGGATGCGGGAGTTCGCTCCAATTTTCAGGAAGGCCGCTTGGCCTATCCTCTTCATGTCGGCGCTTATGACTGTAGGTTTAGTCGTCGATTTAGCTTTTGTTGATACACCTTCAGTCCATACCGATTTGGCCGATTTCGCCCCTGATTCAGAATCTGCTCAAGCACATGATCGTATCAGCGCTCACTTCGGTGCAGAGACTCGGCCAATGTTCGTCCATGTTACTAGAGATGATGGTGGTAATGTTCTCGATATGCCTAGTTTGATTTTGATGGACCAGCATCTCGATATGGTTCGAGAGGAGTCCGCAAGTCGCCAAGAGATGGTAGTTCAATGGATCACCGCACCATCTATTATTCAATTGGCACTCGACGAAGAAGCTAATGGAACTGAATTAGCCGATGTGAGCGGGTGGCAAGAGTTACTCGAATTAACAATAGACCTCAACCAAACCGATTGCCCTGGCGATGTTCAAAAGCAGAGAGAGGTTGCTGAATTTATTATCGACGGTATGCTTAACAAGGATTTCGATGGTACCGAGATGTGTCTTTGGATCGAGTCAAACGGTGAGAGTGGTTCTCCTGTTTTGATTTCAAAATCCACCCTTTGGATTTTGGAGGTAGACCCTGAGTTAAGTAGTGAACAACGGAAGGTTAAGCAAGATCAATTACGTGATTATTTCGACCAGTTAAGTGCGGATTCGGAATTGGAATATTCGGTTGCTTCCTTGGATTTAATCTCTCACGATATAGACAAGGAAACCTTCGATAATCTCGTAACTCTCATTCTGATTGCTGTTGGTGTAGTCGTTATTTTGCTCGCAATCGCTTTTCGAAGTGTTAAGGGGGTTGTATTTCCACTTGTAGGCTTGAGTTTCGCATTGATTTGGACTTATGGCTTGTTGAATCTTGCCGGTTCTAGATTTACAGCATTGGAGGTAGCAGTAGCACCTCTTGTACTGGGATTAGGGATCGATTATTCGATTCATTTACAACGCAGAAATGCTGTGATTCGTGAAACAATAGATGATGCAGCAGAGGCTTGGTTAGCCTCTTGTGCCCGCCTATCCACCCCGCTTGGATTAGCTGTCATCACCACCGTAGCCGCCTTTTTGGCGAATGTGATTTCGCCCTTACCACCATTGGTAACCTTTGGAATTGCATTGGCGGTCGGTGTTATTTCAGCATTTGTGAACTCGACAATTGTAGTAGGTGCACTCCATGTAGTCTTGGATTCCAATAACCTGAAAAAACCGTCTCCACCGTTGAGATTGCCAAAATTATCCGGCCGTTTGGTCGAGTTACAACGCAGCCAACAAGCGGTGGTATTCTTCTTGGCATTGGTTATCTCTGGAGCTTCAATCGTAGGCGCACTTAGCTTGGAAACCGAGTTCGATCTCGCAGACTTTTTAGATGATGAAATGCCAATAATGCAGGTTAGATCCGAATTAGATTCATCTTACGAAAGTGCTGGTTGGAAGTTGATATACATCCATTTAGAGCCTTCTGATGACCAAAGTGAAATCGATGCCGACCGAGTTTTACTCAATGAGTTGCGCTTTTTACACTCGGATTTAGCAAATAATCACGATGTAGTAGGTGGCGGTTCTTCTGATTCAAGTCCATCGTACGAAGGTCCTTACAAGGTCTTATTCGATGCAGTCGAAAACGACATCATCTTTGGCGAAACCTATGGAATGACCACCAGCCGTGGTGTGCTAGAGGTTCAAAATAGCAGCACATTTGACTTGGGTGCGGCTTTCGCATCCTTAGCCGGTAACGACTCGGTCGCTGACCCCTTTACCGGTGAATCTTGGGCTGACCGTGTCGTATCGACTGTGGACCTCGACGGTGAGAAGATTATCCATATGAGGATGGAAATCAGAGTTGATACCTCTTCGTCTATCGAAGCATCAAGAGTAGTAACTTGGTTTGAGGAAGAACTTGGCCAAGAGGAAGATAATGGTAAAATGCGAGCCGAATTAGCCGCGGTGGCCAAGATTTACGTCACAGGAGATCTTGTCGCTTTGCAAAATGTTCTCGATGGACTCAATGCTAGTCAACTCTCCTATACTGTAATTTCCTTCTTGGTTTCATTCGTGGTATTATTGCTTCTTACCCGTCGAATGGTTCCAGCGATCATTATCCTAACCCCAGTCGTTTTAGCAACGCTGTGGGTTGTTGGTTCCATGGCTGTCCTCTCACTCAAATGGAATGTAATGACTGTGATGGTGACGGCTTTATCCCTTGGAATTGGAATCGATTACGCCATCCACATGTGGCGACGATTTGAAGAGGAACGGTTGAAATCAGATGATGTCTGGACCGCATTGGAAGAGACGGTTTCTACTACTGGAGTTGCATTGGTATTAAGCGCAGGAACAACCGCACTAGGGTTTCTTGTCCTGATGCTATCACCCATGCCTGTAGTTCAACAATTTGGATTGGTCACAGCCTTGACGGTGTTCTATTCACTGATATTATCGGTTGCGATTCTGCCGATCCTGATTATTATGGCAGAGAACCAATCAAACAGTAGCGAGTGAGTCGATGATTGGATCCATCTCCAAACCTTGTTCACGGCTAATCAAACAAAGAGCTAACCATATCGTGCAATGGCGAAGAGCTTTGGTTTTACGATTAGCCCTTCGCATGACCTCTTCTGAGGTTAAGCCGGCTTTTCTTGCGATAAATTTAGCAAGCCGAGATTCTAATTTCTCTCTGGGATCGACAATTGATTGCTGTTTTTGAATCACTTGCGCTTTTACTGCCTTTGATGGTGCTGATTCTTCGTTAACCACGGGTTCGGTCAACCTTGAAGGTCTTGGTTGCCAGCCCAATGGTGCGGCTACACCTTTGATATCACAATTCGGCTCAAGCATTTCGTCAACGTTTTTTAGCCAACCTGCAAAAGCCAATGCTTTGATCGCATCATGAGCGGTATCGGTATCCATCCAACCCATATCAAAAGATAAAATTCGTTCTAACTCATCTGAACTGAGGGCGTTTCCCATTCGAAAACAAATCGCCAATACCCGGCGAATATCTTCGACATTATCCTCGCCCATTCTCATTCACTCGACCTTGGTGAAGGATTGGTCATCCTCCAATTGCCATTTACCGATGGTAGGACCAATATAAAACGTGCCTTCGGTCAAATATTCATATTCCCCACCGGATGGCAAATCAGAAAATGTTTTTGCAGTTTTATTTATGGGCGCTGCTCCGGGCAAACTATCCAGACTAAGAGCAGCCAATGCTGCACCAACATCTGCTCTTGGGGAATCTGGGGCAATATAATCGGGCTTTTTTACAAGTGGTGGTCCCTGTTTAAGACTACTACCAGGTTGTGAACCAGAACGTATTCGCATATCTTGTTTTAAATCATCGAAGTGTTGCATATTCTTTTTACCGGCTGAAAATTCATCCTCAGAGCGTAATTTCACCATGACAAATAGGCCTATTAAAACCGCTATTCCAACAATACCACTAATATAGAGTACAGCCCTGCTAGGCCCTT
>Ga0114997_10000360_pt1 | contig 36884 bp, 38 predicted proteins | sample ArcticOcean_MG_C_2_FD_87045 | JGI IMG/M metagenome (GOLD analysis project Ga0114997, IMG submission 87045) | Marine microbial communities from western Arctic Ocean - ArcticOcean_MG_CB4_136 | ecosystem: Environmental > Aquatic > Marine > Oceanic | place: Arctic Ocean: Canada Basin | collected... | reverse complement strand
TCACCATTTTCACCATTTTCACCATTTTCACCATTTTCACCATTTTCATTATTTCCATCATGTTCACCATTCTCATCATCTTCATCTTCAACTTTATCTTTAATGTCCAATACAATGTTTCTCTCCGTGTGAATATTTAAAGATGATGAGGGACTCCTTTCATTATCAGAACTATCTGGTGTAATTATTGTATTATTTTGTTGAGCTCCATTCAGCTTTTCTAATAATTTACTCATACTATTCTGCACAGAACTTACACTTACATTCTTTTTCTTATCATCCCGACGCTTTCTCTCCCTCTTCGTATTAATTTCCGTCTCTAGTGCTTTTTTCTTCGTAAATTCTTCTATAAATGACGCTCTTCGTAACTTTTCTGTCTTCAAAACGGTTCTTCTCATCTCCTCTTCATGTTTAAGCGCGGCCAATTTATCAAACCTCCGTTGTTTTGCATCATCTTTAAAGACGCTAACCTCTGTAATCGTAAGAATATCTGGTTTATTGAATTTATCCAATTCAAATTTCTTTCCAAAAGATTTGATTATCTCCAAAGGAATATTAGGTGTTTGTTCTATCAATCTATCTAGTTCGGTTCTACAGTTATTTACAAACTCCGTTCCGCTACATGTTCTTTCTTCACGCGGCAACGATAACTCGACAGATATATTACGGGAAAATTTAGAATATGATATGGCAGCGGCTCTGTGTCCTTCAAGAAGCTCGCTTACCCGTAAAAATTGCGCAACCGTTGTCAATAAACCAGCGCTTAAATTCAAAAAACCAATGAATAACGGTACATACAACTGCCAAGCTGTTGGAAAAGATCCTTGAGCAAAATTAGCTGTCCCTGTTACCGTTGAAATAACAATTACAGGTAATGCAAATCTCAGATTTTGTTTTTCAAATTTTGTATATGATCTATCATGCATAAATCTATAACTACTTCCAATTTCTGACCATCTCTTAAGAATTTCCTCCTGCTGTTTATGCCATATCTTCTTTGTTATCTTCTTTGTTATCTTCTTTTTTCTATTTAATAACTCTGTTCCCTCAGAATCCGAATCCGATTGCATTTATATATATATAAAAATATTTTAACGCATCGTTAGAAAATTGACTAAAAGATAAAAATTAATATTATTTTATATCCAATGACAGACATAATATGTGAAAATGCCAATAGTGCTTTAAAAACAAAAAAAAAAAAGAAACGTAATGTTATTAAGATTCCAAAATCCAAAAAACAAACGATTTCGGTTAAAATGGAAAATACTAAAATATCATTGCAAAAGAAACAATCCATCCATTGTGAAGATTGTATAAAAGGTATGGAAAAACTACTAGATAATTCGGTTGATATTATAATTTGCGACCCTCCTTACAATATTGGTAAAGACTTCGGTAATAATAAATATAAAGAACCCATGGATGAGTATTTAAAATGGTGTGATAGCTGGCTTAAAGAATGTATTCGTATTTTAAAACCAACAGGAACACTATATATTTATGGTTTTAGCGAGATTCTAGCATACATTCGTGTAAGAATTCATATTCATGTTAGATGGATTATATGGCATTATACCAATAAAGTTACACCATCTTTGAAATACTGGCAGAGAACACACGAAAGTATCCTTTGCTGCTCTAAAAATGAGAGACCGAATTTTAATAGAGATGATGTAAGAGAACCATATACAAATACATTCTTAAAAAATGCCGCCGGCAAAGTTCGCAGAGCAACTAAAGGAAGATTTAGTAAAGGTGATAAGGAAACTGTATACAAAGCACACAAAAATGGGGCATTGCCTAGAGATGTTATCAAAATATCAGCATTGGCTGGAGGGGCGGGCAAGAAAGAACGCGTCGCCTTACCTGGACAAAAACCACACCCCACACAAAAACCTTTGGCCTTATGTGAAAAGTTAATTAAAGCCTGTATAAATAAAGATGGCGAAACAATGATGGTCGTACCCTTTGCTGGTTCAGGTAGCGAATGCGTTGCCGCAAAAAAAATTGGCATTAATTTTATAGCTTATGAAATTAATCAAGATTATATTGATTTATGTAACTTAAGATTGGATATCTAATCGTGTTTATATTCTTCCTCACAATTAAAAGCAATTTCATCCTGCAACCCTTTATACAATCTTTTTAATGTTGCTCCTGCTTTTACATTTTGCCGAACATCATCTGTACAATATTCTTCAATGATCATGCGAATACTTTCTAACAAATTTTTGATTCCCAAAGGAGACCTTTTGTATAATTTCTTATAAAATGATTCGCACCCCTTCGATATAACAAACCTACACATCAAATCCATATAAACATTCGTTAAATTTAAAGCATGATCCACAAATTTCTCACTTGATTCAAGGTCATACGCTTCCCACAACTTTTCAACTTCGGTTAAAACTTGCAAATACTCCGCTTTTATTAGACCCTCGTCAGCAATATACTCATCTACTACCCTTGTTTTATCATTGATTTTTACCTCACCCACTTCCTCGTCACTAGATTCATCGTCTTCTCTTTCCGAATCGTCTGATTTAGATTCAGGAGCTTCATCGTCTTCTCTTTCCGAATCGTCTGATTTAGATTCAGGAGCTTCATCGTCTTCTCTTTCCGAATCGTCTGATTTAGATTCAGGAGCTGACTTTGCCATTTCATTAATACTGAATTGAATATTATTCACCCTTACTTTTTGAAATTTTACTTTCTTAGGTTTGGTATTTTGAATTGCTGATAAATCATCTTCATGACTAGCAATATCTTGTCCCAACAGGAAATCATTGTCCGCAAAACCTTGATCTTCGTCCGATATTTCTGATGTGTTATCCAAGGCTTTCTCATCTGATGATGTAATCGTTTCCTCCTTTTGATTCTTTGAATACCAAATCTTTAACACTCCTTCTACAGAATTTGCCTCTGTTTGATACATACCCGCCCTTATACAATAATCCATTGTATTTCTTGATGTCCTCATTTTATTTGTTTCCGTACCAATCGCATTATCCCTTTTCTTCGTAGCCTCAAATGAATAGTCATACTTTGTATGAAGTCTAAATTTTTCATGCGTTTGATCTGCCTTTTCTCGTTTTTCAAGTGTTAATCTATAACCGTTCCTAGTCAACTTGGGTCTAAAGAGTTCCTCAATGGGATATTTAGTATATGCCACCAAACGGCCCCTTTGATCCTTCGTGAGAGGACACATCGGGACCTTGATTCCTAGATTCTCATGACACGCGCGAAGATAATCAATATAATTCTCAATATTATTAATATGAAGAGATGTTACTTTCAGTAATTCACTGTCTTCCATATTTAATTCAACCCAATCATGCTGTAACTTTTTAGAAAGTTTCTTGACCTTACCTTTACTCCCTATATTCTCCGCTTCAAGGATAATGGAATATTTATCATTCTTTTTGTCATGAATTGCCATTTCAGAATGCGCAATAACTTTACTTTTATTTATTGTTGTCTCGCATAGAATAGATTCCTTCAAACTTATAAATGTAAAATTCCTTTTGAAATCATCATTGTTTTCTTGCTTAAAATCTTTATCACTGGGAATCGGATCAATATTCACTTCTTTAAGAACGCAACCATCTTCATCTTCTAAACTGATTGTAATATTTAGTTTATCTTCCTCATCATTACCCTTGGTTTCGCCTTCTCCGCTCACACCTTTTCTCTTTCCCCTTTTTCCAGTTAGATATTCACCATTAAGGAATGGTGTATATCTGTCGGCAATTTGCAGCGCTATGTTTTCACATAAACTCTCATTGAATAGATTTTTCTTGAGTCTCTCATATATATCATTAGTAATCGGAAACATGAATATCGTTCCAGTTTTCCTAGGATCAATTGCATACTTTGTCCAATTTGAGCTATGATCACCCAGATCTTGATCTGGAGACACTTTCATAAATCCTCGTTCCAATTCCATGTTCAATTCAACCTCGCATTTTGCAAAACCAAGCAACTCGTACATCTGATCATCAGATATATTCGCGGGAGTATCCTTATAGTGTGATAATATTACCGTATTTCCAGAATTCTCTGTTAGATACGCTCGGGCAGCAGCATATCCTACACCAAACCTCCCCGCGCCTTTATATGTACACCTGAAACCCTCCATTGTCCCCGCACTCTTTTGATGAGATTCTTGTATTGAATAAAGCTTGTTTTTATCCATTCCAATACCGTCATCAATAAACAATAGATACCATTTACCATCCCTATGAATAACACTTAATTTGATATTGTTAGCCTTCGCTGTAACAGCATTGTCTAGTATTTCTGCAATTGATGACATTAGCGTTGTTCCTTGGTGGAGGAGATTCTCCAAAGAACCTTTGGCATTCGGCGCGATGTCATATGAAACTTCAGTCATTGTGATTTACATTACTATTTAATATTTATATTTAATTCAATTTTAATAAAAAAAGCCCCATGGGAGCATTTTTTTAGTTGGTTATTTATTATATATTACAGAATGCTTTAATTTAGCAAGCTTTCGCTTCTTTAATGGCTTTTTTCTCAGCCTTTTTCGCTTCTTTAATGGCTTTTTTCTCAGCCTTTTTCGCTTCTTTAATGGCATTTTTCTCAGCCCTTTTTTCCGCTTTTTCATCAGCTCGCCTTTTTTTTGCAATAAGTTTAGCTTCTTTTTTAAGTCGCATCGTCTCCTTTTTTTCAGCCTTACGCAATTCTTTGACAATCATTCCTTCACCAAGCGCCTTTTCAATCTCTTCGGATGACACAGCATCGTTGGATGCAGGATTCTCCGCAATAAAGATATCCAATTGTTCACTGAAAGATATTCCAGTCTTCTCCGAATCTTTGAATTCATGAATCTTCCAAATGATGTCTGGTGAACTGAACCAACAACCTTGTCCCCCTGCTCCACCTTGTTGTGTTACTATACCCATGCTGATTAGATCCATAAATTGTGGCTTTGATATGATAAAGTAGCGGATCTTATCAATGTCAACGCCCGCACACATGAGATATGACCATTCATGATCAGGAAGAACATGTTGCCAACGCCAAAGCGTTTTTTGTTGCACCCGCCATAACCGAGAAGATTTTAGTTCAATATGAAAGTCATTTCTACACAAATCCCATCCCGTCTCACCCTGCACATCTTTCACCTTTTCACACTTAAATATGTTGCAAGTGATATGTTCCATGGCAGAACCAAACGCCTTGTTGCCAAGTGCCACCAAAGAGACCATTTCCGATGATGCTCCATTCTTGGCATACCATGCTGCCTGCGTTAGACCAGTTGATTCAACAATAGTAGCTAGTTTACCAACTGTGTTAAGAATGTTAAGAGAAGCCATTGTATAATGTTGTAATTTGTTGTTAAATGAGTTCTATAAATAAAAATATTCATTTCAATTTTTTAAAATAATGTGATTTATCCTCTCCAATCTTGAAATAAAAAGATTTTGTATATGTGCATTTTTTTCTTTTTGGTGACAGAGGACGCGGCGGGTTTGTTTTTTTAGAGATGGGGCGAGAATATGCATAATGATATGCGACGGTTAGCGATAATGAAGTACCCATTTATATATTTATTATATTTTATATCTAACAGCGAAGTGACAGAGCAAGCGCGCGAGGAGGAGGGGGGACAAACATGTTGGTATTTGCCGCAGAGGATCTCAGATTTTGCCTTGGTTGACGCGTCTGGGTATTGGAACAGGAACTCTCCCTTTCAAGCTGAGTGAAATACCTTCCAGCCGTTGGAGGTGGCGGAACACCACCAGAAGTCGCTGATCTAAGCTGAGCTGATGCTGCACTGTTCATGGCAGCACAGCATTCTTCACGGCTGTTTCCCATCTGAAGGGCTGCTTCAAGATCAAGACCAAGTTCGCCGGCAAGTTCTGAAGCATCGCGATTGGCTGCGAGAACCATTCCTGTAGCAGAGTAGCTGTGGACAAAGTTCATCATCGCTCTTCGGGATTCCGAACGAGCACCAGGGCCTGAGGCATTGTCATGACCGTCAGTCATGGGCGTACAAGCCGCCCCAAAGAGCCATGGTTGATCTCTGACCAAATCTTGAACTTCCGGTGCGAGTTCTGTGAACTTTTTCTCCAATCGCGTCATTTGACGTTTGACGCTATCCGTGATCGCATCATACAGACGAGTGCATCCGCGAGGCTCCATTGCTATGGCCAAAGCATTCAAAACATCTTCATTGACTTCAGATGCAGAACCTGAAAATGGTTGTTCAATCTCGTCATCAAATGTGGTAAAGTCAATGTAAAATCCAAGTCGCGGCTTGAGAGTCTCCGAGGCCTCGACCTGTTTCTTGATATATTCTCGGGCCCCTGTTTGGGAGCCTCCGTGGGTGGAGCACATTGATCCAGAACGGTCTCCGGTAAATGCGACATCCATATACAGCGGGGAAACCACAGGTCTAATAAAAGATTTGTCCGGGTTGGTACTATTTTCGGTGCGCTTGACAGATTGGTAGCAAGAGAGTGTAGACATTATTCGTAATAAGATAGTTGTTGATTGGGTTGTCTTATTCTGTTTAGCATCATTTTTACTTCAATTTTTTATTTTCTTATAACATGAAGATTGATGGTAAAAAATTTCCATGTGGTAAATATATTTTAGAGAGATCGATGAGCATTCTTATAAGCAAAAGACCTCAACCAAAATATATTTTAGTAATAAAAGAAAGTGAAACATTAGTTTATGAAGGTGAAAAAAATATTACAGATGAAATAAGACGTCTTGATTTTAAGAAGACGGTCGTTTTTTTATGGAGAAAACCTTCAAAAGTAGGATTACCGTTTACAGCTGACTATGATTGTGGTATTTAATTTACCTAGTTCTAATTTTTTAGTTCTTTTTTTTAGGTGCAATTTTTTGTTTATTTTGTCTGGCCTGCTTTTGTGAAACTATATGGCGTAGACCCCTTGCAGTATTTTTACCATATCTATTAAATGTTTGGCGACGCTTATTCTTGCCTGTGCGGCGAGGATCTGAAATGGATTTGGGCATTATTTTTAATCCAGAAAGGAATTTGGGCATTATTTTTAATTCTATAATTTTATCTTTATTTCAATTTTATAATCACCATTCAATTGGATACTTTAATAGTTTATTCGCTTTTACAAAAGGACTTGATTCCTTGAAAGAAGGATTGGATTTATATTTTCTATAAGCGCTAAGTGGCGAAGGATGAGAACTGGTTATTAAATGATGCTTATTAAAATTAACATGCTTTTCAATGATATTGTGAGCAAAAGCGCCCCATGCTATAAAAACTATACCTTGACAATGATCATTTAAATATTTAATTATTGATCCTGTAAAGTTTTTCCACAATTTCATATGAGAAGATGGGCTTTTATGTCTCACAGTAAGTGATGCATTAAGCATTAAAATACCTTGTTTTGCCCAGTGTTCTAAAGTGCTTGTTGTGTGAAATGTCTTATATTCTTCTGTGAGTTTTTTCATAATATTTCTCAATGACGGCGGCGTTTTCATAGTTTCTTCAACTCCGAAACATAACCCAATTGCCTGTTTTGGACCATGATATGGATCTTGCCCTAAAATGACTATTTTTGTATCATTTATATTGCAATATTCAAAACATCTAAATATCATATTTATAGGAGGATAAATTGGTACACCAATTTCACTACACTTTTCGTCATATGTTTCATCTATATCGGGATTACTATTCAGAAAATCTAAAATAACAGGTTTCCATGTAGTAGTCAAGTTTTTAGATTGCTTAGTTAAGGACATTATATAGTTTATCCTTATAAAACTATATAATTATTCAATTTATAGTGTAAGATTTGTTTGAATCCATCCACGTATTTTAAGTTCTGTCGGTGTCAACATTGATCGTAATCCTGTAATATAGTGCGTTTTTTCATGTTGGTTTTCCGATTCTCCCAATAATTTTAGAGCACTAAACACAATCATCAATAGTTTCTTATCATATAATTCGGTTACTTTGCTGAATACTTGGTCAATATTTACCATATCTGTGTCATCTTCACTCTTAAATAACTCTGGTGTATTTAACTCTAATATATTGTAATACAATGACAACGTATGTAAAATAGATTGTTTGTCAGCACTTTGATAAGTTGCTATTAACTTTTTAATTCCTGCTTTTGCCAAAACTAAAATATAATCATAAATTTCATTGTCTTTATTCTTATACCACTTATAATACCTCCTAATAGCATGAAAAAGATAATATAAATCATCCTTTGAATCGCCTTCAAACCATCGCCAGGCACCTTGCCACAATGATGGTTCATGTAAATATAGTGTATTCTGGTTTATATTTATTTTAGTTCCTGTAGGGCAAAATCCCAATACCGCCAAACTAATCATCACCTGTAATGGTTCTAATATCATGTCACCCTTTTCCTTATTTCTGTTGTTTTTAAATATCTCTATAGCCAATCCTGCTGCTCTCGTAGCCATAATTTATATATATATATATATGATATCAAATTTCTTTATATAAATGGAAATAGAAACATTATAATATATATAATAAAATGTCTTTTGAAGGCGAATCTATCACCTTTTGTCTTCCTGCCAATAATGTAGTTCTCAAATTTCTACAAATGAAACAACCTGATCAAATAAAGTGTATCGCTTTGGGAACGCGTTTTTTAAATATAGGAGCTAAAACCGTCCAAGGATGGGATAACGAAGAATGGCAGACACGGTTAGAAAAGGAAAAACAAAGGACTGATGATATCATTTCTAACTATAAAAATGATTTACTATCCGTTAAAAATAAGTCTAGAGAATTAGAAAATATTCACCGTAAAGACTTATTAGAGATGTCTACACGAATTAAAGAACAAACTGTTATTTCCTTTCAAAATGAGATTGGCAGATTACATAAACAATTGGAGAGAAATGAAGAAAAAATATCGTCTTTGAATGAAGAAAATCGCAATTCTTTTAAAGAAGCATATGCTATATTTGATAAAAAGGCAATTCAAAGAGAATCCACATGGGAGTTGAAAATACAAACGCTAAGAAAAGAGTATGAAATTAAATTAATGACTGAAAAACAAGAGAAGGAGGCACTCATCGCACGAACACAGAACTCAACCATTATTGGTCAAGATGGTGAAAATTTTACATTATGCGAATTAAATAGACAATTTCCAAAGGCTGAAATAGAAGACACTCATAAACAAACAGGGAGAGGTGATTTCATATTTAAAGAAAATGATTTCAGTATGCTTATTGAAACCAAAAATTACAAGAATAATGTCACCAAACCAGAAATAGAAAAGTTTTATAGAGATATAGATACAAATCATGATATCAAATGCGGCATTTTAATAAGCTTAAAAAGTGGTATATGTTCTAGAGAAGATTTTCATCTTGAAGTTAGAGACAAAAAACCAATCATTTTTCTTCATAATATCTCTAGTAATATGGAGAATCTATCATTGGCTGTTATTCTATTTAAACTAATTTTAGGTACAAATTCAATAGACCTCTCCAAAAAAGAAATAGAAGAGAAATTGAAAAATAGCATTCCTATTATAAAGCGTAACTGGAATAAAATGAGACAACAAATTAAAAAATTTGAACAGGATATGATTGAATGCGTAGCAGATCAAGAAATGCATGTACGTTCTATTTTTGAAATCCTGGGATTAATATATTAAGATATAGTATATGTCGAGATTCAGAGCAGATGCACCTGTATATTACCCCGCTGGGTTACGGCCCTCGGCAGCAGTATATTACCCACACAGACGTTTCCCAATGGATCCAGAATTGGGCGAAATGGCAGCCGTCGCCCTACGTGGTTATAGAAGGCCGAGTGAGGATGAATTAATAATGATGAGTAGAGTCGCTTTAGCGAATCCTCGTCGTGGAAGAGGATCTAGAAAAAGAAAGAGAAAGAGACATCCAAGAAAAAGTAATAAGAAACGCCGCGTCGCAAAAAAAACCAGAGATCGTAGAAAAAAACGCAGGAAAGAAACAAGAAAACGAAAGCGTAGTAAAAGATAGTTAAATACAAATCTATTATATTTAACTATTATGGAAAATAATTTGATTAACAATGCATGGGATTATATCCCTCCTTGTGAAGATTCATATGAAATAAGATTTTTTGATGATGGGAATCAACAGTTCTTAAAATGTAACAATACTTGGGTAAAGTTTGGAAAATGGAAGGGGAAAGTTGCCATATATAATAGACGAGAGCCTGAAATAATTATTAAATCAATAAGTAGCTGGAAAATTAAAAAGGTAAATTAATTATTCATCTTTGATCTGTTTACAAGATTCTTTATATAACCATTTATTTAGTTTTATATCATCCCACGCAAGCATCATAATCATTGCACAATAAGAAGGAATGGTGATTTGACACAACCCCCCATCACATTTATTAACAAGCGTATGAACATATTTTCCATGCCACGCCCAGTTGATTAAACAACAAGTCATATAAATATATAATGAAGCCTTTGCCATTATTATCCCTATCCTTTTACTATCATGTAAAAATCTTACCCCTAGCAAAAGATTTACTATAAATGCAAAACAACTGAAACAAGCATATATTACCATACAACGTACTATATTGTCTTCTTCGTAATTGTTATTAATAGATATAATATTGAATATACATACAATTGTATGGTGTATTTTTGTAGTCATGTCCATTTTCCTTACCAGTGTAAGTGAAACACCATCCGGGATAGCATAAATTATTCCAATATTTTTAATTAAATTATTATTCCAGTGATCTAAACACATTGTTTGATATAATACCATCGCTGCAAATGGTGTAATGGTTCCCAATAATAACGATTTTAAAATATTACTCACAATATAAAATTGTTTATTCTTATCAAGATTCCGATACTTGTTATTTGTTTTTTTCAACATGTTATCTACAATAAAGTAGGTGATATACAAAATACAAAATCCAATACTATATATTATATAGTGGTGCTCACTATAGATAATATTAGAGACCATTATATAATATATTGAGATATTAAATGTTTGCAAATTTGGTAAGGAGACAGCGAACCGGTAAGCCAATAAGAATTAAAAAACTAATTCCGCTTAGAAAAACAAAGTATAAATGTTCGGTATGTGATGATTATATATATGGAATTATCATTGATATATTTGAAGATATGGATGTATGGGGCTTCCGATATCATTACTTTTTACCTTGGATAAAATGTCATAAGTGTCAACAACCATTGTCTTCGGTCCGGTAGTCATCTTTAGGAAATAATCATTTTTTTTAATCACTTCAAGGATGGAGTACAGATAAAAGTTGATTCCTTGACATTTTATCAAGGCGTATATATAATTCTTCTGGTTTTAAATCTTCCGTTGTAGATATTTTTAATTTGGTATAGATCTTTTTCTTAAAATTCATATCGTTCATCATTTTATATCTAATACTTACCTTCAAACGTCTTTTAGATTCCTGTTCTATTGATTTTTTGAGCTTTACATGTCTCATAGAAAATTCCTTAACCGTGCCTCCGTTATCAAGGTAATGAATCGCGTATATATCTGATGGCGCAATAGTCTCAATATTCTGCATCTATATAATTATAATTATTATTATATTTTTATATAATAAGAATGTCATATGATTATTTATTCAAATACATCTTTGTAGGGGAAACCGGTGCAGGAAAAACTTCATTTGCAGACCGATTAGTAAACAACGAATTTCACTATCATCATGAAACAACCATCGGGGTAGATTTTCGTTGTAAAATGAACACACTACATGATAACGTGGTTATAAAATCTCATATATGGGATACGGCTGGACAAGAGAAATTTTCTTCAATAATCACTAGTTATTATAAAGGAATCGCCGGAGCCATTATTGTTTATGATGTTGGTAAAAGACAATCCTTTCGGAGAGTGGATTTTTGGAGAAAGGAACTAGAACGCAATAGACATTCTCCTAATGATCCAATGGTTATTTTACTTGTTGCAAACAAGACAGATAAAATGAGTCGCGTTATATCGGAAGAGGAGGGGAAACAATATGCCATGGATCACGGTTTATTATTTGCTGAAGTTAGTTGCAAAGAGAATAAAAATGTGGAACAAGCATATGAATGGCTCATCATGGAGACTTATGAAAGAATGAATAAAGAAAATCCTGGTTGCGGGATCAAACGTTCTATTGCTTTCGAAGAAGCCGAAATGAATATATCACAAAATGGAAAAGGAAGAGATTGTCCTAGAAATTGTTGCGTTATTGTTTAATATTGATATAATCTCTCTAAAATTAATGAAAATGATATTTCACCACAATTTAAATCTACAGAATAACCCTTGTCATCCAATAATCGTATACGCAACTTTTCAATTGTGGTAGGACCAAAATATTTCCGCCCCGATTCTATACCAGGACCTGGTGTAATCACAGGCACTTGTGGATTTGTTAAAATTCTTTGTATCGGAAATCTAAATAATATATTGGAAGATTGTGGCGCATAATACTGATTTACACAACTATTTTTCTGAGTACCTCTGATTTCTCTTGCTGTGTATTTCTGCGCTTTTGTTAATGTATCTTTACCACGAATAGCAATTGGATTTGCAGGCGTCCCTTTCCTACATGATCTTTTGAATTTCTCATAAAATGGTTTTTTTCTTCCACCACATTCCTTTGAATAAGTTGTTTTATATAGTTCTTGTTCCCACGTTGAACCCGTGGCTCCAGGTGAACCTGATTCAGCTAAGGGTCCGACATCGAGGGATTCATTCAAAAATGCTGCTGTAAATTTTATATGTTCTGACTCCATATCCTCTGTATTTCCGGGATCGGGAAATCGTTGTATGTTATTTGAAGGATCGCAAATAGGATAAATTTGCGAAACTTCTTTCGCGTATGAAGGTATTTTAAAATTCTCTGTACACGATGGCATAGACATTGTACCCATATTACCAGTATTTCTATTTCTATTAAAATCATCTACCTCCAGAATTAGATATTTTGTACCAAATTCATCCCAAATACACGTTCCAAAAGTTCCAAAATAAGTATTATCTGACGTCAGACTTACTAAATTAAAGGAGACATCCGCAACTGGATTTGTTGGTGAAAATGTCGGCACTAATTTAGATTCAGCCTCCCGAAAACCCAATGTCCATCCAAGCGTTGAATTAATCTTTTTCCCAATATTTTTATCAGAACAGACATATTCTTTCTTTTCTCGTTTTACCTCACGTTCGTTGGGTCCAGTAGGCCCTGTAGGTCCACTAATTATATCTTCATCATATACTGCCTTGGTACATGTGGGTATACAACTCTTACAATTTCCACAGCTATTTCTTTCAAACCATTTTATAGATATATCACCGGGTGGTGACACTGTCGGCGGCGTTGGACTGGTTGCTCCCTCAATCTTAGTACCCCAAAAAATATAAACTTTCTGATTGCTTGCATTTACAATGATCTGTGGTCGCGGACCATTGTACGGCAAGGACCCCAGTGGCACTGGTAGCGACACATAACCATTAAGTAAAACCGTATTCATTATTGATTGTAGACCAGGTGCATCATAATTTCCTTCTGGTATCTTAAGACAAATATGTCCATAGTCTTTTATATGAAGTTCAAAAGTCGTATTCCCGTATTTATCAGAGAATGTATAATATCCGGCCATGGGAACTTCAATACTTCCTACTGTCATTGCCAATACATTTGTAATTGGATTGGCTAATGCAAAAGTAAAATCCGTTGAACTATCGGTTTGTGATATAGTATTATTTACATCAAATATTGCACCTGGGCATGATGCACTAGCAGTTCCTGTTGGCAATATTTCTCTATATTGACTATCCACATTGATCCATGTTAAAAATACATTTTTTAATGTTGGGTTTAAATTTCCTTGTAAAGCGGGGATATTCGCATATGTATTTGGTACCATTAGTCTTTTTTGGAATTGGATAGCATGAACTCCGTCGGTATCAAGTAATTTTATATTATCGCTTCTTAGTGGCATAACGGCGTCCGTCGCCAAATCGCGCGGACCACCCACTTTTACATACCTATTTCTTAATACATTAGTAGCCGCTATTTCATTCGGTGGATTGATATAATCTGACGCCTGTACTTTTATATTATTTGCCTTTTCTACTACATTCTGGATTTCCGATTTAATTGCATTGCGCGATTCTTCAAAATCATCCAATATATTATCTACTTTACCTAATATCCCTTCTATTTGGTTAAAATTTGATAGCAATTTATTCATAGCCTTTGAAAAAAACTCCACATATTTTGACTCTCCCAGTTCCTTATACTTTTCAATAAATTCTCCTGCTATTCCCATAATGGTTTCTTTTTGTAGTGGTGAATCAATACCAAAAATCGTTAATAACTCTTCTATATTGTATTTTTCAATATCAAAATCTGGTTCTTCGTTCATTATATACTAATTGTATTTTATATTCAATAAAAAATACAAACTAATTATTTAACGCCGCCTTTTTCTTGTTCTACGTCTTCTTTTTTTTTTGCGTTTATGGGTTTTTCTACGCTTTTTCTTGTGCTTTGTGCGTCGGCGCTTTTTTCTTAGTGCTCTTTTTCTTGTACGTTTTCTACGACGTTTTCTACCACCATTAGTATATTGTTTCAGCAAAGCTAGTACCTCTTGCTTTTTCACTGGACCTTGCAGTTCCTGGGTCAGTCTAGCTACACTTGTTGTAGATTCGCGCACAGGATTTTTGTCTGAAGCCTCCCTGGCTGCTTGAATTATTTGTTGAGTAAAACGAGTTGAGTATGCAAAAGTATTAACACCAAAAAGGGGATCATTATAAAAACAAAAATACATTTTATAACCTTGATCTTCCCAACCCAATCTTTGTAGAGCTTTAACTATTCTTGAAGTTGCAAGGGTATTAGTATTAAACATGGGGATATCACGTAATGTTAATACTCTTGCGGCTTGCTGTTGTGTTGTTTGAGCATTAAATCCAGAAATTGAAAGAAGTTTTAGAAATTCTAGCCAGGGAGTATGTTGATATGCGGCAGCATCTTCCGACAAACGCGGGAATCTCTGTACCATATTATTTAATTTTCTAAGTTGTTCCTTTTCTTCGTCGTTGACCATTTCTTCACAACCTTTGCGAAATCTGTATGAAAACTTTCTAAAATAGAATTGAATGACATACACTAAGGCTGATAACTTACATCCTTTATATATATCAGGGAATCCCGATTGCCTCGTATCTCGTGCAATCCTATGTACTAGATCCATCATATTCATTCCTGCTCCTCTACCTGCTGCCTTGTTTGCACAGAGTCCCTCAATATATAACATTGGTTCATCTTTTAAATATGCTAGTAATTGTTCAAAATATTCAGAATCAGGGTATGCATCCTGTTGTCTTTTTCTAGCAATCGCTGGAAAAATCCCGTTGGTAACTCTTGTCAAATCTCTTAAAACTACAAAACCGTGTGTAGCTACAGGAGTTTTATCACTTCTTTTTTTTATATCAGAAACGGTAGATCCCATGGAGCTCTCATCACGCTGCGTTTGGATCAATATTACATAATTGATTGTATATCTCATCTTATCTTCATCAAAGAAACCCGGTCCTATTACACTGCCACACGCGTATCCGATATTTCCCCCCGCCATTCTTACTTGTGTACAAGCCAAATCATATTCAGATTGGGTGGTACTAATCTTTACGCCAGCATTACTAACTTGAACTAGCAATCTTTTTAAATTATCATCATTTTCGGTGGTCCTTGGATTTACAAAAAAATGGAGTACCTCTGCTGCTGCTGCTGCTGCTGCTGCTGCTGCTGCTGCTGCTGCTGCTGCTGCTGCTGCTGCTGTCTTCTGTCTCTTCTCCCGTCTCTCTTTTTCTCCTTTTGATATTGGATCCACTGCTTTTCTTTTACTCATTGTATATATAAAATGAAGATAATAAAATTGATACGAATATTATCTAATCTATTGTAGTTATAACAACAAAGCTACTAGTATGAGTGATTCTGACAACAATGTTTGCAATATTTGCTGTGAGGACTACAACCGATCAACCAGAAATAAACATCAATGTCCCTCTTGTTCGTATGATACATGTCGTACATGTATCCGAACCTATCTCTTAGGTTGCAATGATGATCCTCATTGTCTAAAGTGTAAAAATCGCTGGGAGCTAGATACTCTTATTGTAGCAACGGGTAGAACATGGGTAAATAACCAATATAAAGAACATAAAAAACAGGTTTTATTTGAACATGAACAGAGTCGGTTGCCAGATACCATGCCAGCTGTAGAAAATTACAAAATATGTCAAGATTTAGATGAAATTGGTGCTTCACTTCAAGATCAAATCAAAGAATTACGGAGAAAAGCATGGGAACTCAAAATATCGCAAAATCGCATATATGCAGAACTTCATCAAAGACGCAATGGCGGTGGTCCTAAAGAAAAACGGAAATTTATGAAAGCTTGTCCAGCAGAAGGTTGTCGAGGCTTCCTTTCTACGCAGTGGAAATGTGGTCTTTGTAATACAAATGTTTGTTCAAAATGTTTCATAATCAAACCTACGGATGAAGCTGGCGAAATTATAGATCATGAATGTGATGAAAATGATCTTAAATCCGCCGAAATGATCAAAAGTACAACTAAAAATTGTCCATGTTGTGCTGCCGCGGTATTCAAAATAGAAGGGTGTGATCAAATGTGGTGCACACAGTGTCACACCGCGTTTAGTTGGAGAACCGGTATGAAAGTGAACGGAGTTGTTCATAATCCTCACTTTTATGCCTGGCAAAATTCAGGTGGCGGTGCGGCCCGAGCAAATGTACCTGGCGCCGTGATGTGTGGGGGGCTCCCTCATCTTTATACATTCAGAACTTTGATTTGTAATAAACTTAATTCTCCTTATGCATTCCGGAATAGACAAAGTGGTAAATTTTCAGATGATGAAATTATTGCACGGCGTACAGTAGATCTACACAGAGCATGTGCACACTTTGCTCACGTAGAATTAGATAGAGTAAGGCGTATATGTAATGGCGCACAAGACAATGAAAAACTAAGAATTAAGTATATTCTTAATGAAATCAATGAATGCGAAATGAAATCAACCATTATGAAAAGAGAAAAAAAACGCAACAAAGCTCAAGCGATGTTGCAAATTTATGAACTTGTTAATACCGTATTTACAGAGAGTATTCGCGATATTTCGCAATCATTGAGTAATGAAGGAAACGATGAACATCCTGTTAACATTATCATTAGAAATTTTGAACGATGTGAAGCTCTTAGAAAATATGCAAACAAAGAATTATCAAAAATTAGTGTTGTTTATTCTCAAACTGTTGCTTATATTAAACCAGACTATTATACAGATAGTCGGAAATATAAGACATCAGATCTTAAATAGAGATTGGAAGAATGTTTTAAGTATAACAATTGTTGGTTTATCAAAATTTTTCCAATTAATTGTTGTAATTCCTTGTCCACGTTTATAATGTCGACATCCTGTAAATACTATGTGCTCTAGTAAATTCATCATTTTGGGAGAATTAATTTTTTTTTTATCGATGCGATACTGACTATTATAAATATATCGGTTATAATTAATATCGGATTTGTAAATACATATACGACGTTCTGAATTAATATAATTTCTAATTAATCCAATTCCTTCAATAGTATTAGTGTCGTTATTCATTTCCAATACATAAATCAAGGCATTGGATGGAATAATTTTTGTCGTTTTCTTAGTGACGCCATAAATACATCCTTCCCAATTGTGTTTATCACGCCATATTTTGTTTTCATCAAAGGTCTCTTTTGAAAATCTAGTAGTTCCTATATAAAATTTCTCTCCAGAATATGCCATTATTACATACTACTATCGTTATTAGCATGATTTCAATTTTTCATAGACTTTGATTAGGAGAATATCAGAATTGGAGGTATTGCTTTTTTGTAAATTTATCTATATATTTAACTTCTGTACTAGTAAAACCAAAAAAATCGGCAATTGTTTTATCTGTAATACTCTTTGGAAAATCTTGTAATTTTGTTATATCTGGAATAAATTCAAACGCATAACGTTCCAAATATTTCATTCTATATCTTGTAGATTCAAATACTACAAATGCAAGTTTCGTTGTTAAGAATTCCTTTATTATTAATAATTCTTTTGGAGAATACTTTTCAATTATATAATTATCTCTATTGGAAATTCCATATCCCACTATATCGTAATATGGGAAGCCATACATTTTATGTGCCATTACTAATTTAGGTTTGACATCAGCAAAAGTACATTTTTTATTTGAATAATTAATAACTAATTCTGGTTGCAGTTTATTTAAAATACAGGTTGTAATATTTGAAAAAGGGTGTGTGTTTTTATCATAATTTTTATTCACAGATAATCCTTTGTAGCCGGGTCGCATACTTGTCTTAATTACCTGAAGACATCCAACCTTTTTAACATATTTATCAAGCTTTTGGATAATTTTTGGAGAGATTAATGGTATAGAATCTAACCCTTCGCAAGAAACATAATTTCTTGAACAAGAATCAAATACTTTTACACCTCTACTCTTATTCAAATCGTTGTTGAATGAAAAGTAAGTGGTTGGTGTTTGGGCTTGATTATGAAATATCCTATTGGTTTCGGTATTTGTCATACAGTGCAGTTTTTCAAAACACCCTCTCTCTAAAAGATAATTATGAAATTTATGATCCCGTTTTAACCATATAGAAGGGGTTATCATTGCCAACCACCCACCTTTTCTAAGATTGTTAATTGAGTTTTTAATAAAATCTACCCATATTGCAAAACCATCTTCTCTTTTTGATACTAACTTATTTGTAGGTACCTTTTTCAATCCATCCGAATTAAATGGAGGGTTACCAATAATAATATCAAATTTCATAGAATCCAGATCTAGAAAGTCCACATTGGCAATATTTGCATTTTTTCCAAAAGTCTCATATAAATTATCTATATGTTCAGAATTGAGCTCTACCATAAATATCATGTTTTCTATTATATGTCGGTGCCTTTTTTTTGGTTCTTTTATTTCAGTTTTAAGAAACGAAAACAATCTCTTATAAAGAATCATTGTAAAATATCCTTTCCCTGCGCATGGATCCAACCACTTTAACTCTGGCATTGAAAAAAGTTCGGTAGGAAGTAGGTCTAATATTTTATTAACAAGTATAAAATCCGTATTTACCTCTCCATATTTTTCCTTATTTCCTACCGTACATGCAAAATCCTGTTTAAAGGTTTCTATATTTTGCAAATATATTGACATATATTCTATGTTTTCATGTAAAAATATAGAATATAACGCTTATATATGAATAACTGGTACAAGAAATTAAAAAAGGCACCATGGTCTCCTCCTAATTATTTATTTGGAATTGTATGGCCAATTCTATATACAATGATGAGCGTTGCGTTTTTCTTGGTATGGAAAAGCAATGCATGTTTTCCATATTGTTCAGCGCTAACAACTTTTTTTATCCAGCTTGCGTTTAATCTCTCCTGGACAACCATATTTTTCTATTATAAAATGCCAAAAGTTGCATTATTAGACCTACTATTAATACTATTCTTCTCATTTAAAACATATACATCTTTTTTAAAAGTTAACACGACTGCAGCTTATCTTTTGATACCTTATCTGGCATGGCTTCTACTTGCTTTTTCTTTGAATTTATACATTGTACTTTATAATTAATTACCATAGGTATATATGACTTAATATTTTCGCATTGTATCTTCCATCACTTTTTCGGAATTCTTTTCTAACGGCTTTATCTTTTGTGGGAATACCAGAAAATCTATTAAAGTAGTTTCTTCGTCTTTTCTTATCACCATGATTCTTTTTAGCATATAGTTGCAAGGGTGCTGAATCTTTGTATTGCTCATAATCAATGGCTCCGAAACTAATTTTGTACTTATCGTTGGATTTCATATCCATAATTATCGCAGTATATTTTTTCCCTTTGGTAGTTGGATGGATTATCTCAATCAATCTTTCATTCATCTCTACACCGTATCGTTTTCTTTTCCCTCCTTTGAATTTTCGTACTCTCTTTGTCCGTCTCTTTTCAACCCGTGCCCTTTTTATTTCCTTTCTTGTTAATTCATTAAATGTTTTCGGCGTTCTTTTAGTTATTCTCCGCGTCGGCCTGTATACATCACTTTTATATTTATAACCTATTTCACCACGTTGATTTCGCCAATTCTCTTCAAACCAACGACTTAACCCATGTTTCCTTGTTTTTCTTCCTTTATATGGAGATTTGTTACCATGTTTTTTCTTAAAAGCTATTTTATATTCCTTAACAACGATACCGCTTCTATATGCGCTATGTTTTGGTATTTTTTTGTATATTTTATTCTTAATCCCTTTGTACAATTTCAAGTCTGTTGGCAATGATTTCATATATATAAATATGAGATTATTATGATGATTTATTAGAGAAATTTGTATACAACTTTTGATTAATCGCAAAGTTAACATTGCCACCATTATTATCATAACTTACCATATAATTTTGTTTTGTATTGTTTCCAAATCCAAGATTCCTCGTGCCACAACTTCCCGAAGATAGTTGTACGGAATATGGTTTTTTATGTAAATCTTTCAATACCCAAACACCATAACCATTTGCTTGATTTCGTCTTAAATCAGAACTGAATTTCCCACTAGCTGTGCCATTCTCTGATGGAAATATACATGCGGCATTTGTCGCCATCGATGGCAAGATACCAGCATTAGCACCAGTGGAACCTGTGAGCCCTTGATGGGTATATAAATCTTTTAATCCACCCCATCGTAATTCCCCCTGATTCTGCCAACCCATTAATGACAATGGTGCTAAACCACTACCAAGTAATTTTTGAAAAAAAGCCCCTAATTCCCCTTGACTTAAAAAAGCAATTCCGCCACCCCATGGTAAAATGCCAGACTCTGTTCGTTTTCCTGGTTTTTTCCCAGCAAAAATATTTAAATTAATAATCCATAAATGGGTATTAAAGTTTGGATTTTTTTTTAACCAAGAGCTGGGCACTTTAAATGTCCTATCCAAGGGTAGCGGCGTCGGTAGTGGTGGAAAGTTAAAGCCTCCTGGAATTGTCTTTCTCTCTAGTAGATTACCACCGCTGCAATATTTCCCCTGCTCAAAGTAGGGAAGAGCTGTCGGGGGATTTGCGACGTACCCGGTATCGCCCATCCACTGCAAAGCTTCTGCTGATACAGGCATGTAGTAATGCGGAGCACTCCCGCTGCCCACCCCCGTATACAATTCCGCGTGTGCTAATGTCTCTACATTAGCAGCAGTAACTCCACCGGTCGTATTCACTCCATAAGTAGTATTTTGTCCAATAGGACAAGCCCCCGTTATCCCAACGCATGTTATACATGGGAATTTTGATAATTCGTTTATATATTTACTACCTGAAAATACAGCAGGATATTCAACCAACCCAGCTTGTCCAATGTTAGCCGCATATCCCGTTCCTCCTCCGCTCATATAAAACAAATCGCCTGTGGAACCTCTCATATGATATCCGCCCACTTTCAAATCTAAACCCCGTGGTCCATTCTTTCTTCCTCTCCACGTTGTTCCATTTACGGCACCCAAATATGAACCATTATTGAACTGCGAACTTACCAAATATTCAGTGGCGGGAAGTTGCTCAGGTGGGTAAATACCTCCAAAAAATGTTTTTACAATAACTCTAAAAATCTTTTTGTCAGGGTCTATACAACATACATTATCAACCATTCCTGCACCTGAAAACCATTGAAACGCCCATGATACTGTCAACAAATATTTTTTTAAATGTGTTGCTACATCAGATAGTATGGATTCTTTTGATTTATGGGAACTTGTTGGACCCCCACCAGCAGCGATTATTTGATTAATAATTTCAAGGAAACTAATATTATACTCGGTATCCACAGGTATAACACCCCAAGCATTTATAAAATTTTCAAAAGAAAAATTCTGTAGTTGCGATATATTACTATGGATATCAAGTATAGAACATGCTCCCGATATTGCTAAATCGCCTCGTTTTGGAAGCCTAATCTCATTACCGCAACAATCTACAGTTCCTGAGTATTTACAAGGCAATGCTTGTCCAGTTACACCCCCAATATAACCCGAACAACCATTTAAATCATAATGTGTCCCTGTAGGATCAAAAATTTGTCCTTGAACAATCGCATATGAACTACTTTTTGTATGATCAAGATATTTTAATGGACCCTGTCCAGGTTCTAACTGTTCGGGGCAAAAATCTGTTCCAAATAAAGAATTATCAGGATCAATTACTGTTTTACTTAAAGGATAAAAAGCGCTATTTCCAGACGGATCGCCGTTTGGAATTGTAGGTGTTTTCCACAACCAGTCTTCTCTTGGTTCATAACCAAAAACATTATTCCATGGTGGAGACCCAGATAGATTTGCAACAAGACCACTTTCCCAGCTTTCCATTACTCTGAATCCGCTCAAAGGATTACAACCTAATGTACTATTTATACCTGACGCTTTAAAAGCATTGAATATACTGTCATTACCGAGGGTTAATTTAACAGGACTCGTGTCCAAATAATTCGTTTTTGGACAGTTATATAATCCTCGTTGTAAATTTTGTCCTATTCCGCCATCCCTTTCTAAATTTGGCTGGTGGTTGCATTTTTTAGTATATGCTCCATCTGCACATAATGAATATCCGCGTTGAATTAAATTTTTCGTATTAAAACTTCTCGTATTTCTAAGAAGCCCGTTACTATAGAATCCAACTTTACCATTATAATTTTTGCACTTATTTCTTATAGAGGATTGTTGGAATGTACGTGTATTTGCTTTAAAAAGTGTTTTTGCATTCATATTTTTGGTTCTTTCAGAACTTGATAATTTGGGTCTATTATTATTAAAACAATTCATTTATATATAAATAATTATATTTAAATCAATCATATAGACATATTAGATTTATAGCAGCTGACCAATCCATATTATTTAAATCTAAAATTCTACCCATTTCATCCGTTATTTGAAGTTCTAGGCGCGATATATCTACTGGGCCAAAATAAATCCTTTTTCTTATTGAATTATCATTATTTACATTATTTGTCAAAGAAATACCACTCCCGAAATCCGCATTCGCCACTGCATTTGTACTTACTCTTGCTAATATATTGGTCCTACCCAACGATTCGTTATAGGCAGGTATACAAAAATTATTTACATTTTTGTTATAATCATTTACAATCAAATAAATATACTTTACACCCCATCCATCATAACAACCTTCAGAAACATATGCAGTTGATCCCTTATAAAAACCCAATCTATATCCGAGAACCCAACCATAATTGCTAACTATGCCACCATTATTTCGGAGATCTAACGGTGGTTCAATATCAATTCCTCCGGAATATCTCGATGATACACTTGTTTCAGGCTCTCCTATAAATGAAGTAGAACCTCTTCCCCCCGAACTTCTATTAAAGAATAAACTTAACCATGAATCACAGTCGGGATTGTTTATTGCTTCAAATAATATGTCTGCGGTTAGTCCAGGAGCATACGCAAATTTTATATAGTTACTAAAGGCCGGGTCTGTATTATTCGGAAAATATATTAGATTTCCAGAGACATCTTTTCCACAAACAGGATTCCATGTGGCATTTCCTTTTACATATGAAATCACTGTTCGTAACGAAACATCGTCAATAGAAGCTTGGGGGAGCGCGGTAGAGCCGAATATGAATTTCATTAAATGACCTTGTGGGATCCATGCTTTTGTTGTACCAGTACTTCCATCACAAAAATCAAATGGTGGGGGTGAAGATGGTGGTAAATCGTAATATGCACCCAATTGTTCAAATAAATATACTATTGACATTTTAGATTGCAATGATATTGCAAATTGTTCATTTATTTCACGCATCATTTGTGCTCTTTGGTAATTTCCATCTGGTATTGATATATAATACCATAACTGTATTGGTGTAAAATTTTCAATTATAGAAGAAGATTGAACATCTGTCGTCGGTACATGAGAGACCGGTACTCCGGTGGCGGGTGTTCCATCGGGACATTTTTTCAAACATGGATCGTCGGGATATGTAAATACAACTGTTTCACCATCAAGTAAACTCGTACCCGTCAAACATGTTCCTGTATTATCATATAAAAGAATTTCGGATGAAGCCATTGGGGTAGAGTCCGGCGTTTGTTGAGTATTTGTCAAAACAGAAGTCAATAGTGTTCTAACAGGATCGGACCACTTAATCCAAAAAAAATTATTTCCTAGTGATTTAGAAATTTGGAAATATGTAGTGGGAAATTCTAATGCAGATAACTCCATAGATACCACATTTTTAACAACCGTCGGTAATGTAGTTTTATAATTGGTACTTAATGTTGTATAATAGTTATCTCTAAATCTTGAATCAATGCAAAGCAACTTATGCAATGTATTTTTATCAACCTTATCATCCGTAGTTTCATCTCTCGGCACTGCATTTATTTTCTCAACCACATCATGAATTCTTTTTGGAACGGGATGATTATAGTTACCCACAAGTTCATCTGTAGGTGTATTTACAAACTCTTCCTTTTTAATTTTAATAAGGATTGCTTTGCTAGCTTGCAAAAATGTACTTATCCCTTTTTTCTTTTCATTTGAAACATTTGGATCCATTAATAATTTTTCTCTCAATATGTTTTCATTATTTACTATATCTTCAAGTGTGTAAGGATCAATAAGATTCAGTAAATCCTTTAACTCATTGATATTATAATCTTTTACTTGTAGATTAAAATTTGACATATAGTATATATATTTAATAGTAAAATATTTATACTATATTAGCAAATATAGACTTTCCTTTCTCTAAACACCAGAATTGTATGGCTAAACATGGAAATATTCTTATATATGTTGGCATTAATCCCTGATATAAACCACGTATCCCGCTATTCCTAACGATTGTTTTAAATCCATCTATTATTCCATCATAATTTGGAACCTCCCTACTAAACCCGGACATTTGAAAATGCCTCCGTAATAAATCTGTAGGATAGGTTATTGATATTGATGACATCCCAGCAAGCCCGCCCGCCATTAATTTGCTAGATGTAGGATCAATTATATTCCCAAGTATATCAGAATAAAGGTTAAAAAACATAAAATTAAATGCACTAAACGGTCCGAATCCCAGAGTACTTATACCCACACCACGATAAAGTTGGCCTAGACTTAGTTTCTTCACTACTTCCAATGGATTTGAATAATGCGATTTATTCATTTGTAAAGATAACCTTGTTCTTATCGTTTCTAATGGGTAAACAATTATCATCGCCCCGATTCCAGCAACCCCCCCGCTATAAAAATGTCGAAGTTTGTCATTCTGAATATCCATAAAAAGTTCTGTTTTACATGTTTCATAAAATGCATAATTAAGAGCAAACTGTGGAAAAACTCTTAAGCTATTTGTCATATTTCCTTTCCAAAGATATCTTATACCTTCCTTTTTTATTACATTTCTTATTGTGGCATTTTTCAAATAGTTATTCTGTCTTTGAATCTTATATAATTCTAAAGGTGCTGTTATAGTTCTTGATATTATACCAGCGGTTCCTCCTATTATCAAATTTTCTATCATATAATTACTATTGACCCCATAGATTTAATATTTTTTCCTTCTGATTTATTTCTAAATCAGACATAATATACCATTTCTTCTTTTTTGGATCCCATTTTGTTCCTAGTTTTTTACCCTTGTTCTTTTCATCAAAGGGTAAATTTAAATATACCTTTTTCGGTTTTGAATTATAACTACATTCTGTTTGTCCAATAGCCAAATTTGCCAAAAGATCAGCACCTTCGTTGCCAAGACTATGTTGATCCTCTTTACCAGTGTGTGCTGCAATATAATGAAATAAAACATTTGGACAATTTTTAAAAGTATAATATGCCTCCTTTACCAATTCCACATTTGGAATTGGTTTCTTTTTATTCCAATTAAGTTTTTCTAATTTTTCGCCGTAATCTCTACAACATCTCATTGCATATTCCGAATCAGAATAGATATTTACTGTAAATCCTGCCAATATTTCTCTCTTAAGAATTTCACCCGCCTTTAGTATAGCCTTCACTTCTGCAGTGTTATTTGTTTGTTTACCGATAATTCTTTCACTACAGTTTCTGCAGTCATTTTCAGCAAAATAAACACCCAAACCGGCTTTCGCACCCTTTTGTCCATTACGTGAACATGCTCCATCTGTATATACCGTTACGTCCATTTTATTACTTTATATAATAAAAAAGATTTTAATCAATTTAAAAAAAACCCATGAGGTGGAATTTGTAGCCATTCTTCATAACAATATTCGCTGCAAAAGTGAAAAGAACGTTTGGCCACTCTCGCCCTCCGCTTGATATTTTCAGGCGTAATCTCATTTATACATCCTAAATAACTACAATCTTTAATTATATATTTTTTTTTCATCTCCATCTCTGTAGGTTCACTAATTGATGGTTTTCTTTCTGAATAACATAAATTCATAATATAGGCAAACATATATTATAACTTTATATTATCAAAAGGGCCAAAATTATAAATATTATCATATATGCGAATATTTTCTGATTTATTTTGTGCATTTTCAGTATTTAAACTCGCGATTTCAATCAAAGGTGTTTGTTTTGTTTTTTTATAACAACATAATATATTGCCCATATATGTATTACTATAATAAAACATCCATTCGTGCTTTTTTTATAGTGCCTTTTTTACATTAAAAATAACTTAGATATTGATACCTAATATAAGTAATGAACGTATCAATTAATAATGAAAAAGAAATGTTATTATATGCAAAGAGTGTTAAATATATTACAATTTTCCCCGATAAAACAATGAAACATTATCCTTCACTTAGGAAAATTTCCGAAGATATTTGCGTAGATCACACAACGATATCGAAAAAATTAGCAGAGGAAAATCCATGTATATGTCAATCTCAAAATGGTGGATATTTATTTCTTATTCGGAAATTATAGTTGTTTTTGGAAGCCCCACATCTCTTACCCACAATTCATTTTGACCAGATGTTTTCTTAACTCTTTCAATATGTTTATTTTTTGGTTTTTCATCAATAAGCATTACCGCCATCGCTGAATAATTATGCAAATCAATAAGAGTGTCTCTTAGAGATTCCGTATTTACAAGATTCACACCTTTACTAGTTATACTATTTAGTCGTGAAATTTTATCACCCATACGAACCAATACTCCTACGGGTCCATATGTTGCAAATGAGTCTCCATAATCAGCATTCTTTTTTCTAAAAAGCTCCAAAGCTTCGTTCTGCACACCTTGCATTTGGGCAATACGGTTTGTCATTGAGGTTATGGTTATAGTGTATACATAACCTTTATTTCAATTTTCTCTACCAAATATTAATTATCTTTACAACAACCACATTTACTTGGTACTCCTTGCGTATTATTACCAAGAAGACCCGATACATTTTTACTGTTATTATTTCGTGAACAATTATTATTAATATTGCATTTGAATTGAAATTTACCCATATCCTTGCCTCCGGGTATTCTATTATTACAACAATTTAAATTACAACAATCGCCATTTGAAAGTCCAATGTGAGCGGAAGGACCGAATAATGGGTTGATACCATCGTATTGTGTTGCATATCTTGGATATATTGCAGTATTTGCTATTTTATTTTTATATTCATTTTGACTAGCGATATTATTACATTTAAACGCTGTCCGTGTTCTCCCCAGAAATTTGGTTGGTCCTTTAAATGCGGAGTTTTTATTACAGCCTGCATAATTAGTACAACCCGCTGCCGTTCCAGTGCGATTTCTTGGTTGATGGATGAATGCCGTATTATTTCTAACAAGTGGTGTCATTTCTTTTCTTAATACACCACCCGTACGTCTAGCTAAATATCTCGTATATGATCCATGTTTTTTATCTACGCCGCTCTTATTTTTATTTGCTGTCCTACGTTGCGCAATAGGCAATCTATAGGTTGTTGTCTTACAAGATGTTAAATTACCACAGTTGTTTGTTTTTTGAATTGATGAAATTAAATCACCTGGTCCACCAGCCTGTATTAATGCAAACGGATTCGCACTTTGTCCTACTTGTCTACTAACATTCATGGCTTTGAGCTTTAAAATGCCTAGGGATGACGCCATTCTAACCTGTTTATTGATTCTATTCATGTTGTTTAAATACATGCTTCTAGATTGACATGCTCCTTTTGGACAACTAGTACAATTGGACGAACATGAATTGCATTCTTGGCAATTATTTGAATAATGAAATTTTCCAGAGTCGCACATTATTATATATATTAAGACTAATAAAAAATTGAAATTTATTGTTTTTTTAATGTTATATTAAAACCGATGCATATTTGCTCATGTGGGAAACAATATAAGAGACTTAAATCATTTCAAGAGCATCGTGCTTTATGTGAAATGATTAATTTGGCCTCAGCCAATGAGAATAAAGATCATCTTTTGGATACACCTTCAACATTGGACATGTGGTTAGCAGTAAAGATGTTGATAAATAAAAATACAAAATTAGAGAAAGAGGTCAAAAAGTTACGGGGGTGGGTTTCTACACAAAGAAAAAAACTCAGCGTTATCGACTGGTTAAATGATAATTCTACTCCAGAAATTAGCTACAAAGAGTGGATCTATAGCGTAATGTTGGATCAAGAAGATTTGGAAATGGTATTTGCTCATAACTTCGTTGAAGGTATGTTTCACATTTTGCGCAGACAGTTGCCGATTTGTAGTGATTTGGAGCTACCCATTAAAGCATTTGACCAAAAGATCAATTCATTATTTGTATATAATGATAACAAATGGTCCGTTATGGATCGGGATGATTTCAAAAAAATGATCAGTTCTCTGCATCAAAAACTGCAAAAACAATTTAATATTTACAATAAAAAAAATGAAAGATTGATCAATAATTTCAGCAAAAATGATACATGGTATAAAAATATTAGTAAAGTTATGGGTGGTCCCTTATCTTATGATGTATCTGTTAGTAAAATTAATTTTAAAGTATATAATTATTTGAAATTTAATTTAAGAGCTGTTACAAAATACGAGTTTACGTTTTAACAATTATAAAAGATATTACTAATATTGTAAGCAATTGCTCTGAAAGATTATTAAATTTATTTAAAAGATTATTATTATTTTAAATAAATGTCCCCTATCCTAAAATCGCCCATCACATACATATCATTTATTATATTTTACATGTCATATTTAATCCCCAAAAAATTAGATATATCTGAGTCAATTAGTGTGGCGATACCATCGCTTTTGCATTCATTAACTAGTACATTTACATCTGCAGTGGCTCTAGTTGTTTTTAATAATGATAATTATTATACTTCTTGTTCTATTATGTTGGGTTATTTTTTATCAGATTCAATTCATGCTATACAAAAAATGAATAAACCGGGTAGAAAAGGATTGTTAATGCATCATATTTTTTCAATATCGGGAATATTGCTGCCTCCTAATTATTGGATAATTTATGCTATATTTTTAACAGAGAGTTCTAATGTTTTTGGACAAATTACATATCTATTAATAAAAACTAAGCAGTCTAATAAAGTTATAATGAAAAGCAAACAATATCAATATTGGAGCTTTCTTATAGAAAGAATTTTTCTATTGCCTTTTGTCTTTTTGTTACCAGATGAAAATATTACGAAAACTTCTTCATATTTAATGTATGTTATATTTGCCGCGATATATTCAATGAGTATTTTTTGGATGACAAAAATACATTTTGGTTATTATAAATAAAATTAATTTGAATCTATAATCTAATTAATTTTATTTCTTTCTTTTACGACTTTTTCTTTTGCGTGTTTTGGTATTCTTTACTACCATAAAAAGTCTCTCATCTTTCAACCTTTTCACAGCAATTGTAAATAAATATTTCTTATCATATACAGAGTCTTTTATTTCAAGTAATAATTCAGGACCACGGCGATGCCCTTTAAAAATGAATGGTCCGCGGAATAAAACAGAACCTCTGTCATAATACACCACATCCCCCTTTTTCAAATTTTTATAGTTAGAAGTTGTTAATTCTTTGACTGCTGGACCATATACAGTATCCGAAAAGTTTTGAGCATTCTGACCCCGCGGCGCTCTTCTATATCCCAACCTATCGTTAAATATCGCATTAAATGATCTACCTTGTTTATCTTGTACAACAAGATTTTTTGTTGTAAATGTATTTAATTTGGTATATTCTCCATCACTTTGCAATTGCGGACTTTTATCAGGAAAAATGGAGAGCGAGCTCGGGGGTTTAAATTGTTTTCTACCAAAAGCAATATTTTTCAAACGCGTCTTTGCTCGTTTTTTATATGTCTTCTTTTTTCTTTTTGAACGACGATATTTTGATCTACCTCCTATTTTTCTGCTATGTCGTCTTACAAACCTTTTCCATTTTGAAGAAAATTTCTTTGGCATTATTTATATATAATCATATGATTTTTTTTAAAAGTACAACTTCCTGAATTTTTCAAATGTTTGTATTGGGATACCCAACTCTTTTGCCTCGCTCTTCTTTTTTTCATCTCCGACACTCGCATCTTCTATAAGAAGGGCGAAGGTTTTACTATTTATTGATGTACCTATTTTTGCACCTATGTCTATAAGACGTTTCTTCAAAGTTTTATCCTTCGGTCCTGTCATGACGATACGTTTTCCGTATAACGCATGGTCTTTATCTACTGTTGTTGACCCCTGTTCTTTAAATTTTTTTGTAAGTTTGGCTTCCGTCATGAATTCTATAAAATGTGGTATATGTTTTACAAATGATCTTGCTCTTTTATAGCTCACATTATCAACTTTTGCTATTTGTTCTATCTTTGTTTTTTCATCTTCACTGGATTCAAAGATCTCGGGATATTCATGGATAATATTCCTCAATATCGATGATCCTAGGCCACGTCCAAAGACATTTGATGCGGATGCAACCATGACTAATGATGCCGCGTCTATGGCAGTATGAATATTGGTGTATATCTTATTCGCTGTTTTCTCTTTGAATCCCGGAACTGTCAAAAGATCATCTTTCGTCATTGCCAAGATGGTTGGGACTGTTTTATGTCCAGCTGTAATTAATCTTTTAACATTACCAGGCCCCATTCCACCGATATCCAACTTTTTAAAGAAGAATTCTATATTTTTTTGAAGTACGTCAGGATCATCCTCTAGATCACTCACCGCATCAACCTTACTTTCATTCCAATGCCATGGAATTGATGGCATCTTTGGATTTTCGGAGGGTTGTATCACAGCTTGAATATGCGGTATCACGTCCCCACTACGAACAAGCTGAATAATAGAACCAATGCCTATTTTATTATCTTCAACGAACTTTGCATTGAACGCGGTAACAAATTCAATATCTGCTCCACGAATTCTCACTGGTTCAACTTGTAGTACAGGCTTAAGATATCTATCTTTTGATGATGTCCATATCACATCAATCACCTTTACTTCTGCTACTTGATCACTAAGCACCATTTTAAATGCGAATGCAAAATCTGGATTTTGTGATCTACGTGGATAAATCTTATCATCTACTACTATGACACCATCTATCTCATACCTGTAGTTTTCCCTCCATTTTACCAAAAGTGTAGATAGAAGTTCATTGGAAATACTATCCACTGTTTCGTGGAGTACGGTAATAACCTTATTTTTCTCCAACCACTTCATCTGATCACTCGGTTTAAGACTGGGTTTAATTACTTCATATCCCACAAAATCAATATCCTTCCATTTTTCTACTTCTCTTTTCTTTGAAGATGCTATTACACCACTAACCATATTTCTGGCATTTTTATACTGTGCCGAATATTTCGCATTAAATGTATCTTGTCTGATTACCAATTCGCCTCTTATAGCGATATCTTTAGAAGCTGGTAGTTTCATATATGGAATAATATAGCTTATATCCAACCCGTTTGTTGCGCCACCCCGCGTGTACATTTTTTTCTTACCGTTTTCTGTTGTATATAAAGCCGATATCCCATCAAGCTTGGCAGATATTTCTTTTTTTCCTGGATATTTTTTTAGATATTTCGGCAAGGCACCTGTGTCTGGTTTTATCTTTTCCATTGATCCTAGAAAATATGGTAGAGGGACTTTCTCTTTATTTGTTGGTGCACCAATCTCATGAAAACAAGGGTTTTTTGGATACGTTCTCTGACCATATTCCTTTAAAATATCAAATATATTATCACTCACTATGCTTTCTCCTGTATTGTAATATCTATCAGAAGCAAATCGCATCATTTCACACATGTCATCTTCCGTGAAACCCTTTAAAGCCGAAATTCCTTCTTTTTCAAAGATCTTCCATTTCTTGACAAGATCTCCACTTTTTGGTTTCGGTTTCATAGACTTTGCAACTTTAATAGTAGTTCTTTTTTTAGCTTTTACTTTTTTTGACACCTTTGGTTTTGTGGCCTTTTTTAGAATTTTAGCTGATTCTACCTTGGATTCTCCGACCAACGCAGCACTTTTCCGTATAACATCTCTTCCGTTTTTTCTCTCGGTCGGACCTTTGTATACTAAATCTAGGTAATCAAATATTGATTTTTCACTTTGAAATTCACCTTCTACTCGCTCTCCCTTTTTCTTTTTCTTTCCTTTACCCTCTAATTTGTATAGACCATGTTCATTCATAGTTAAACCCATTTCATTTGCCCGACTTCTTTGAATAACATTAAATGATTTTGATCCGGTAAAGTATAAGATGGCAAAGGCCAGTTCACTTGGCGGAGCATACATAAAATCCAATCTGCGTGCTACTTTATTATCAGGGAGTTTTCCTATTGTCAAACTTTTTGTTGCGCCTTTTGATAACATTTCCAGTAAAATACCGTCATCTTGTAATTGCTTTATGAAATCTTTATAAATCTTTCTTGAACCATCTTTACTTGATATAATAAGATCAATGTCACCCGATTCCTGTTTGCCTCTACGATAAGACCCAACTATTTCAAAAGTATCACCCGGTGATGAAACTTTGTCAAAACTTTTCTGAAAAGCTTTCTCAAATTTTATAATCTCTTCTCGTGGAATACGTTTATTAATATCTTCATAATACTGAAGGCCTATTTTTTGCTTGGCGTTAAGTAAATCTGTTTTTTTTCTAAGATCCGCAATACTAGAAATCTTATCTTTTTCTACCAATTCTTTAGCTTTTTTTGGCCCAACGCCATAAATTTTATAAAACTTATACCTCGGAAGCCCCTTCTCGCGCTCTAATACCGGGACAGTCCCCGTTTCAATATATTGATTTAATTTTATATATATCTTCTTTCCTATTCCTGGAAGATCTTTAATTTGCGTAGGTGACGAAATATCACCCGCGTAACCCATTATTGATTCTGCTGCCTTTTTATAGGCTTGTGATTCAAATACCTTACCTCGTGCTTGATCTAAATCATGCAATTGGTCAAGTAAATCAATAAATTCATCATTTAAAACTCTTTTTACTTTGGCAGATATTTTGGACATTTGTTTTGAGTTATTACTGGATTTTGTAGAAGTCATTTGTTTTACTTTCTTAATTTTAGCCTTTTTATCTTCAATTTTATTCATGATTCTAACTTTAGTACGCTTGAACCTTTTATGTACTTTTATAGTTTTCCTCTTTTGTATCCCTTTTTTCAGGTTTTTTCGAGATTTAACACAATAACCATATTTCTTTAATGTTCTATTTTCATTTACCTCGGTGGCGCATATCCTACCTTTTTTTGTTTTAACACATTCGTTGTGATTTTTCCACTTATACCTAAATGGAAAAATACACGGCCCGCTTTTAACCTTTTTATTTTTTTCGGTTTTACCATTATTATTGATAACTGTACCGTTCATCTATATAATGTTTACTTTTTTTTTACTGAAAAATAATTTGTTAAGAATTTTTTATCAAGAAGTAAATCCAAGTGATTAACGCGCACTTCTTCCTTTTTATTGATTTTTTTTATTGCCGAAATTTTTAATTTCATAAGCTTGGGTTCTGGTAATTCATCTAATGATCTTTCCATTTAATATAAAAAAATATAAAATTAGTATAAGAATGAGTCTATTAAAAGAAGAATTGGTTACTATTAATGGCAATAAGGCTAAATTATCGCAGGTTGGCGGTGTTATAAATTCGAGATACACCAAAAATTTGAATTTCAATCAAATCATTTCTTTACTTGCTATGCCAGCTGCAAAATATGATCTACAACATCGTTTGAAAAGAAAAAGAAAAAAACGAATAACGCGTCGCAAGTTTAGGAAAAGACGACGTGGTGGTAGAAAAACAAGAGGTAAAAAATAATTATACGGCTTTTATAACCTTTTTGAAATCTTCATTGGTTATTTTCTTCTTATTTTCCTTATATTCTTTAACTTTGTATTTATCCATCATATTGAGATAAACCTTTGAGGCATAAAGCAGTGTAAATAAACAATCATCAAATCCTATTGATTCTATATATAACTGCCTGTTTTTCTTAATAAAATTAATAAAATTTATTACATGTCTGGGTTCTTCGGGGAAATATAAAATCATTATAACATGGTTTCTAGTAACTGTACGCCTATAACCCTGAAATTCAAAATCTACATATGAATGCTCGCAACCGTAATTATCTGCAATAAGCATAACTTCATCACGGAGTTTTGTTGGGGACCCTGTGTGCCTCAAATTAAAAGCGATCTCTAAACGATAAGACATGTTTGATTTAGCTAAACATTTTATTTATTTCAAGTTGTTATTTATATTTATCTACATTCATGTAGAAACATTAAATTTTGATTATTAAATGTTAAATTTAATTGCGATTTATAATATTTATATATTTCTATAAATATATTATATAATAATGCCTACGGTTACTACAACTGCTTTGAATGTGAGTGCGATTAATATCGCTAATCAAGCGAATATAGGTCAACAACAACTGGCAAACGTGGTTAATTATTCCAACAATTTCAATAGTACCGATCCAAATCATAGTGGTGCCTTACTTACCCATTGTGGTATTCCTTTGTTTACAAGTAAATTTGCGCCAGCTTTTTTAATAAAAAGAGAGGGCGTAAGTGGTCCTGTGAAGGCTGAGTTAACTATTGACACATGTCCATCAATTAGTTCCCTTAATTGCAATTTTGGACACTCGGGTTCTACAAAAATTGTAATGGGGAAGGGTTGTGATGCCTTAGGGTTGACTGGTTCCGCCCCTTCTATTGCTCTAGGTAATTGCGCATTCGCTGATCAAAATATGCCATTCGCCATTGGAGTCACTGGTTCCTGTAGTGGCCCTGGGACAGCAATCTTGAACAACAATAACTTATGGATAAATGCAAACGGTGATGTGAATATTAAAGATAATCTCAACGTATTTAATAATTTAGGTGTTTCTGGCACTTCTACTTTAGGTCCTATTACAGGTGCTTCCTTGGGTATTACCGGATGCGCTGTTATTTATGGTGATTTAGGTGTTACTGGTACTTCTACTTTAGGTGATATTACCGGCGCTTCTTTGGGTGTTACTGGTACGGCAACTGTCGGAAGCATTGTTTCTGGTGCCATTACAGGTGCTTCCTTGGGTATTACAGGAGGTGCTGTTATTTATGGTGATTTAGGTGTTACTGGTACGGCAACTGTCGGGAGCCTTGTTTCTGGTGCCATTACAGGTGCTTCCTTGGGTATTACCGGAGGTGCTGTTATTTATGGTGATTTAGGTGTTACTGGTACGGCAACTGTCGGAAGTCTTGTTTCTGGTGCCATTACAGGTGCTTCCTTGGGTATTACCGGAGGTGCTGTTATTTATGGTGATTTAGGTGTTACTGGGACGGCAACTGTCGGAAGCCTTGTTTCTGGTGCTATTACAGGTGCTTCCTTGGGTATTACCGGCGGAGCAACAGTTGGGAGCCTTGTTTCTGGTGCCATTACAGGTGCTTCCTTGGGTATTACCGGAGGTGCTGTTATTTATGGTGATTTAGGTGTTACTGGCGGAGCAACTGTTGGAAGCCTTAATCAGATTGGATGTGGACCAAGCTGTTTTGAAGGACCGGTTACTTTTAAGGATATGGTCACATTTAACGGTATAGCAGGATTAACAGCAGGTGGACCTTTGAGTATTAGTGCTATAAAAACCGACTGCATACAAGCTTGCGTTGGAACTTTTAATACGTTATCCACTGACAGTATAATTGTTAAAAGCATGAATAACGGTGGATGCGGTTCTAGCGGCACCAACCTTGTATCATGGGACACGACTAGCGGTACTTTGCAATATATACAAAATTACCTCGGTAGTGGTGGTACTGCGTCACTTTGGGAATATTGTCCACCATGTCCTGGGGCACCAGGTAATACAATGTTAGGTGGAGTTGTTTATGATGGAAATGTGGCAGTTGGAGCAACTTGTGGGACCGTACAACAAATTTGGGATGCAAATGGAAGTACTGCTGGTATTGATGTATTTTATGTAAATGGAAACACAATTATGCATGGAGATTTAGGTGTCACGGGTAGTGCTGTTATTTATGGTGATTTAGGTGTTACTGGTACGGCAACTGTCGGGACCCTTGTTTCTGGTGCCATTACAGGCGCTTCCTTGGGTATTACAGGTAGTGCTGTTATTTATGGTGATTTAGGTGTTACTGGCGGAGCAACAGTTGGAAGCCTTGTTTCTGGTGCCATTACAGGCGCTTCCTTGGGTATTACAGGAGGT
>Ga0114997_10000359_pt1 | contig 36912 bp, 39 predicted proteins | sample ArcticOcean_MG_C_2_FD_87045 | JGI IMG/M metagenome (GOLD analysis project Ga0114997, IMG submission 87045) | Marine microbial communities from western Arctic Ocean - ArcticOcean_MG_CB4_136 | ecosystem: Environmental > Aquatic > Marine > Oceanic | place: Arctic Ocean: Canada Basin | collected... | reverse complement strand
TAAAGACTTAGATATATCTACTGACTCAATTGGAAAAACTTTAGAAACCCTTTATGGTGGAAAAACTGTAACTAAATTTAATAGACTTGGTAAAGAATACCCAATTATACTTCAGCAGTACTTGACTGACAGAAGATCTCAAGAAGGGCTTTCTAAAATATTTGTTAGATCAGAGAGCACTGGTAAACTTATTTCTTTAGCAAATTTAGTTGAATTTAGTGAAAAAGGATCTGCAAAAAAATTAGCAAGATATAACAGACAGACAGCTGTAACTATTTCTGCAAATATATCTGAATCTTATACACTTACAGAGGCAATTGCATATTTAGAAGAAACAATGGAAGAAATTGGCTCTTCTAATCAAATTGCGTGGAAGGGTAAATCAGAAGAAATAAAAGAAACTAGCAACGAGCTGTTTATTATTTTTGGATTAGCATTTCTAACTGCCTACCTCGTAATGGCTGCAACTTTTAATTCATTTGTTCACCCATTTATTATCATGTTAACCGTACCACTTGCCTTGTTTGGAGGTTTGGTCTTTATCTTATTCCTAAATAGCTCTATTAATATTTTCTCACAAATAGCCCTTGTCATACTCATTGGCATATCTACGAAAAATAGTATTCTAATAGTTGATTATGCAAATCAGCTAAGAACAGCTGGCAAAAATATTGAAGCATCTGTTAAAGAAGCTTGTCAGTTAAGGTTCAGACCGATAATGATGACGTCGATAAGCACAATGATAGCCATGATGCCTTTGGTTATAGGAAATATAGGACCTGGCGCTGGTGAAGCTTCAAGATTAGCTGTTGGTGCCACTATTTTAGGTGGAATGATTATATCTACATTCTTTACATTGTATGTAACTCCAACCATGTATTTGGTGCTAGCAAAAAATACTAAAAGAATTGATGCTGTAGATATTGAGCTAACAAAACAACTTCGTTAAAAGATAATATATTTATTTTTATTTAATTTCTTCTGACATTTTTTTAATTGTGACTTATAATTATCTGACTGGTTTTTAACTCTTTTTGCTAAACCTATAACTTTTTGATTGTTCTTGTAGTTTTTATAGGCACCCCACCCTTCATGATAAGCAAGATATTGTCTAAAAGCATCTTTTTTAGAAATTTTCAAAATAGACTCTGTCTTATTTGTATACCAACCAATAAAATCAACGCTATCTTTAAACCTTGCTCTTGTTGCTAATTTATTTCCAGTTTCACTTTTATATTGTTCCCATGTTCCTTTTACAGCCTGTGAATAGCCAAAAGAACTAGAGGGCCTTTTAAAAGGTATAACTTTAAATATTTTTTGTCGTTGTGGTTTTGCTAGCCAATCAAAATCAGATTCCATCTTAATTATTGCTAATTGAATATAAATGGGGGTTCCCCACTTTTCTTCTGTTTTTTTTGCATACTTATACCACAAATATCTTTCATTAAAAATTGAACAACTGTCAGATGTATTTTGAGGTATTGAAGAGCAGGCTGAAATTAGAGCTATTAGTGAAATAAAAAAAATGATTTTGGTTTTACACATATTTATCTCTAACCTTATAAATAATAATTACAACTATAACACCTAAAATATTTCCAAATAAATCACTCCACTCAAATCCTCTATTTGGAATTATCGTATGAAAAAATTCTAAAAAAATTGATATTAAAAATAAGTATTTAATTAAGAGATTAATTTTTTTTGTGTTGTGGTATGCTAAAATTCCAACAGTAGATAAAAGAATAAATACATAGAAATGATTCGAAGAAATTAAAAAATCACGTGTAATTTGTGGCTGAATAGAAAGGCTGTTATACATAAAATAGCCCAATATACTCCCAGGATACAAATAAAATATTATCAGTATTAAGTTAATAAAGTGAAAGCCTTTAATTAAAATATTATTCATTTTTTTCATAATAATTTTATTTATTTTATCAGTTTTATCAGTTATCAAAATACATCAAATGCCTCATTTAATTTTAGTTAGACATGGTCAAAGCGAATGGAACCTAGAAAAAAGATTTACTGGTTGGGTTGATGTGGATCTTACTGGCCAAGGAAAATTAGAAGCTTGCAAATCTGGTGAGCACATCAAGGAATTAAGGCTAGATATAGATTTTTTTTTTTCATCCTTTCAATTAAGAGCAATTAAAACTCTAAAACTTATTCAGGATACTTTAAGAGACAACAGAGAGCCTATAAGAGCATGGCAGCTGAATGAAAGACATTACGGTGCATTAACTGGATTAAACAAAGATGAAATGAAGAAAAAACTTGGTGAAGATAAAATTTATGAATTTAGAAGATCTTGGGACATAAAGCCTGCTCCTTTAAGTAAAAATAATCCATATCACCCATTAAACATTGGGGCTTATAAAAAGGTTCCTGTAGAAAAAATTCCAGACACTGAATCACTTAAAGACACTTATGAGAGAGTAATAGAATATTATAATTCTGATATTCAAAACAAATTATTGGAAAATAAAAATATTGTAATTTCAGCTCATGGAAATTCAATTAGAGCATTGTGTAAATTCTTATTTAAACTAGATGATAAAAAAATATCTTTACTTGAAATACCAACGGGTAATCCACTTGCAATTAAACTAAATTTAAAACAAGAAATTATTGAATGCAAATATTTAGATAAAGATAGAGCTAAAGATTTACTTATTTTTTAGTAGCTCTTCGTAAACCTCTAAATTTGTCAAGTGGTAAAAGTCCGCAGAACTCTCATAACCATATAGCTCATTTTTATTAATTAATTCATTCCAAATTTTAGATATTGAAAAATTACTAACCAGGTAAGGTTCGAATAAGCTCTTATTAATTATTTGGCACCCAGTGTAAATCAAATCGTTTTGGGCATCTTTTTTTATTTTATTTTCTATAAGATTAAAATCACCTTTTAGTTTTTTATCAAAACTAAGATTTTTATTAACAAGTAAAAGTATATTTTTAACATTATTAGAAAAATAAAACTGCTCCATATCTTTAATAAATTTTATATAATTGTTGCTCCAGACAGTATCTGGGTTAAAGACTAAAAAACTAGACTCATCTGAAGAGTTCATCATATTTAAGATTCCTCCTCCTGTATTTAAAATAGTCTTTCCATCATCAACTATTTGAATATCTAAACTAAATTTTTTATTATCTAAAAAGTTTTCAATTTTTTCTTTTAAATAAAATGTATTAATTATAACTTTTTCTACTCCTAGGGATTCAATTAATTTTATACAGCTTTCAAGGGTTGTAACTTCTTTAATTTTCAAAAGTGGTTTTGGTTTAGATAAGGTTAATGGGTTCAATCTCTTTCCATAGCCAGCACACAAAATCAGTGCAGTATTAATTTTCATTTAAAATTCCTCATCTTTTTAGAAAAATTAAGATCAAGTATATTTTTAAGTTCACTAAATTTTTTATTATCTTTCATTCTAATTTCTATCAACTTCCAGGCATAAGGTATTAAATTTAAATATTTTTTCTTGTTATCTCTTACAGCAAGTCTTGTAAAAATTCCTATAATCTTCAGATTTCTAAGTACTGAAAATATTTCAAAGTCATTTAAAAAATGATCTTCATTAATATAATTTTTGTTTGATTTTAAATAATAGTTATAAATATTATCCTTAAATTTTTTATTTGATTTAAGCCTAACATCATCAATCAAGGATGCTAAGTCGTATGCTTTATTTCCTTTTAATGCATCTTGTGTATCGATTGTGGCTAGCCGATTCTTATATTTCATTAGATTTGATGCATGAAAATCTCTATGAACAAATACATTATTTTTTAACCTTATATTTGATAATAAAAATTTTATTTGTTTATTAATTGCAATATTTAATCTTGGTAATTTATTTTTTGATATGATTTTTTTTGCATACCAGTTAACAAACAATTTTGCTTCAGAAAGTAATTTCTTATCATCATAAATTGATAATTTATAAATTTTACCTTCGAATGTTCTAATTTTATTCTGTTTTATTTCTTGAATTTTATTGAGTAAATCAACTGATCTTTTAAATAGATTTATCTTATTGCCTTTTTTTTTCTTTAATAAATCAAAAATTGTATCTTCACCAAAATCTTCAATTTCTATAAAATTTTTTTTATAATTTTCATTATATAGTTTTGGTGCTAAAATTTTATTTTTAATTAGTAAACTATTTATAGCATCATAGATTAGTAAATTTTTTCTTTTTTCTTTAACTGCCCAAACTATAATTGAATTTTTATTATTAATTTTTTTTCTATAAAAGGTTCTGAATGAGGCATCTCCTTTGATTTTCTTTAATTTTGCTTTATCTAATAACATTTAATTTTTCATCATTTAAACCTTCAATTGTTAAAAATCTTTTATTTAGATTTTCTCCATATTCAAAAAATACATCAATTTTATTATCAATTTTTTTTTCTATTTTTTCAGGCCACTCGATTAATGTTAATATTTCTTTATAATTTTCCAATAATCCAATATTTTTTATTTCAGCATTATTTGTTAACCTGTATAAATCATAATGTTGAATTATAAAACTTCCTACATCATATTCATTTACTAAATTAAATGTTGGACTTGTAACTTCTGTTATATTTAAATGATTATCTTTTTGAAAATTATTAATTAAATACCTTATAAATGTTGTTTTTCCGACTCCTATTTCTCCATGAAAATAAACAACGTCACCCTTTTTAATTATTTTTGAAAAATTTTTAGCTAATTTTGCTGTCTTAACCTCTAAAGAGACATCTATTATTCCGCTATTAGTAGCGATATGCATCAGGTTTAAATGGACCTTCTGTTTCAACACTTATGTAATCAGCTTGATCTTTTGATAATTTTGTAAGTTTTGCTCCAACTTTTTTCAAGTGAAGCATAGCGACTTTTTCATCTAAATATTTTGGTAGCACATAAACTTTATTTTCATAATTTTTATGGTTATCCCAAAGCTCTATTTGTGCCATTACTTGATTTGTGAATGATGCACTCATTACAAAACTTGGATGTCCTGTTGCACATCCTAAGTTGACCAATCTACCTTTTGCTAAAAGAATAATTCTCTTTCCATCAACTAATTCTATCTCGTCAACTTCTGGTTTAACTTCTGTCCATTTATAATTTTTTAAAGCATCTACTTGAATTTCGTTATCAAAGTGGCCAATATTACATAATATTGCTCTATCTTTCATATTTCTCATATGGTCTGCAGTGACAATGTCTATGTTGCCTGTGGCTGTAACAACGATATCTGCTTTATCAATTGCTTCGTCCATTAAAACTACTTCATATCCTTCCATCGCTGCTTGCAGGGCACAAATCGGGTCTGCTTCTGTTACCATAACTCTTGCACCACTTTGTCTTAAAGATGCAGCACTACCTTTTCCAACATCTCCAAAACCAGCAACAATTGCAACTTTACCAGACATCATGACATCTGTAGCTCTTCTAATTCCATCTACTAAACTTTCTCTACAACCATATAAATTATCAAATTTTGATTTTGTAACTGAGTCGTTAACGTTAATTGCTGGAATCATTAAAGAACCGTCTTTTTCCATTTTATTTAATGCTTTAATTCCAGTTGTTGTTTCCTCTGAAACACCTTTTACTTCTTTTAACAAATCTTTGTAATCGCTATGCATCATTGCAGTTAAATCACCACCATCATCTAATAACATATTGGCTTTCCAATCTTTTTTTCCTTCGATTGTTTGTTTTATACACCATATGGCTTCTTCTTCCGTTTCACCCTTCCAGGCAAAAACAGGTATTCCTGCTTTAGCTATTGCTGCTGCAGCATGATCCTGTGTTGAAAAAATATTACAAGATGACCATCTAACTTCGGCTCCAAGCTCTGTTAGAGTCTCAATTAAAACTGCAGTTTGGATTGTCATGTGAAGACATCCCAAAATTTTTGCTCCCCTTAAAGGTGCTTTTCCTAAATATTCTTCTCTTAATGCCATTAATCCTGGCATTTCACTTTCTGCTATAGAAATTTCTTTTCTTCCAAATTCAGCCAGCGATATATCTTTTACTTTAAAATCATTCATTGCTCGGTTTTATACAATAAAAATTTGATTAATCAACTTATGATTAAGGTTTAGGGAATACAATCTCTACATTTGCGCCTTTATCTGCAATATTATTAGAGGCATTAATAGTGGCACCATGTAAATCTACAAGGTTTTTTACAATATTTAATCCTAAGCCAGAATGTTCACCAAAAGTGTCCGGTCTGTTACTATAGAACCTATCAAAAATTTTTTTTGTACTTGTCTCTTTGAATCCTTTACCTTCATCGATAACTCTTAGGATAACATTTTTTTTGTCATTCTTGGAAATTTCAACTGAAATTTTTTTATTATCATCACTAAATGAAATTGAATTATCTAATAAATTTGCAATGATTTGCTCTATCCTATTTTCTATTCCATTAATAAGATATTCCCCTTGGTTACCCAAATCATTTAAAATTATCTTAATTCCTCTTTTCGCCTCATAAATATTATTAAAATCATCGACTACCGATCCTGCAATAATTTTAAGATTAATTTTTTTCATTTTTTCTCTGCTCAAGGCAACTTCATCTTTTAACATTTGTGAATAATCAGTAATCAATCTTTCAATTCTCTGAACGTCATGATTAAGAATGTTAATTAATTTACTTCTTTGAGCTTTGTCATCAGTTTCATTCAATATCTCTGAGGCACTTTTTAAAGATGTTAATGGATTTCTTATTTCATGGACCAAATCTGTTGAAAAGTTTTCTGCATGAGAAATTCTTTTTTGAAGTTCGTGTGTCATATCATCTAGAGAGTTTGATAGTGTACCCAATTCATCATTTCTATTTTTGAGTTCATTTATATTTATTTTTTTTCTACTCTTTTCTTTTATTATTTTTGTGTAAGCTACCAAATTTTTTATAGGCTTAAGGAAATATCTATTTAAAACAAAAGAAAATATAAAAATTACTATTATAATAAAAATTGCAGTTCTTAGTATAAAAGTTTTTCTCTCATCAATTGCAGATTTAATATCATTTGCATTTTCAGAAATTGCCAAATATCCAATATTGTTTCCATCTAATGTTACACTTTTTACCGTTGTTAATAAAAATTGATCATAGCCTTCTTGGGTGAAAGTGAATGGTTTTCCATAATCTTTTGACCATGAATAGTTTGTTAAAATATCTTTTAAAGAAATAGTTTTTTCTTTGTTTATATCTTTTGTTTCAATTATTTTTTTGCTTGTTTTTTCATTCAAAATTTCAAGCTGAACAATATCTAGTCTATTAGAGAATGATCTGGGGTCTAAGTCTAGTGTGTCTGTATCTCCTACTAGATTAAACTGATTGTCAAACAAGATAACTCTGTCTAAATTTTGAAATAAAAACCTAGTTGAAAATAAAAATCTTCTAACATCCTCTTCTTCAAATTTAATATTTAATCTCAGAATATGTTCGATTGTATTGTCTATTATTTGAATATGCTTGGTTGTTTTATTTTTTATTAAATTGGGTTTAACATTACTAATATACAAAAGCGCTAAACTACCAATTACTAAAAAAATTAGTAAATTTATAAATAAAAATTTTTTTAAAATAGATAAGCTTCTAAGAAAAGAACTGAACATTAACTAACATTCCATCTATATCCACTGCCGTATCTAGTTTCAATTGCAGAAAAATCAGGGTCAACTTTTTTAAATTTTTTTCTTATTCTTTTAACATGACTATCTATAGTTCTGTCTTCAATGTCTGTATCTTCTCTATATGCTATATCCATTAATTGTGCTCTTTCTTTAATTATTCCTGGTCTTTTAGCTAATTCTTTGACTATTAAAAATTCTGTAGTAGTAAGTTTATCTGGTAATTGTTTACCATCCCACTCACATTCAAGTTGAGAAGGGTCAAGTTTAAGTTTTCCATGTGTAATTATATTTTTAGTATCCTCTAGATTATTATTAATATCTTTTTTTCTAAGCTGAACTCTAATTCTTTCAATTAAAACTTTTATTGAGAATCCTCCAGATTTTTTCACAAAGTCATCTGCACCTAGTTTTAGACCTAATAATTCATCAATCTCATCATCCTTTGAGGTTAAAAAAATTACAGGAAGTGAAGTTTTTTTTCTTAGTTTTTTTAAAAGCTCTTCACCATCCATTTTTGGCATTTTTATATCAATGACTGCTAAATCAGGTGGCGTTCTGGTTAAGCCAATTAAAGCACTCTCACCATCAATATAAGTTTGAACTTTAAATCCCTCTTTCTCAAGGGCAATACTTATGCTTGTAAGTATATTTCTGTCATCATCAATTAGAGCAATTGTTTGTGTGTGCATAAACTACTTTAAAAATACTAAATTGTTCTAATTTAGGCAATGCTCATTAATTAATGAAGTATTCCCCAATTATCGCCTGTATTTACATCTACTGTCAAGTTTGTTGAAAATGAGTGTAAATCACTTTCTGTAACACTAGTCATTTCTTCTTGTATGATTTTACTTATAGTTTTTACTTCTTTTACCGGAACTTCAAAAATTAACTCATCATGAATTTGTAATAATATTTTTGATTTATTATTTTTCAAACTTTCAAATTTTTTATCAAGTCTAATCATTGCAAGCCTCATAATCTCTGCAGCAGAACCTTGAATAGGTGCATTAATTGCTGCTCTTTCTTGAAAGTTCCTGACATTAAAATTTTTATCGTTAATTCCATTAAAATGAGACCTACGACCAAAAATATTATTTACATAACCACTTTTTCTACAAAATTTAATAGTATCCTCCATATAAATTTTTATTTCAGGAAATCTTGAAAAGTAGGCATTTAAAAATTCATCTGCTTCATGATTTGAAACATTAATTTGTTTTGCAAGTCCATATTGGGAAATACCATAAATTATTCCAAAATTAATAGCTTTAGCTTTTCGCCTCATATCTTGGTCGACCTTATTAATGTCAACATCAAATACTTGGCTTGCTGTTAATGAATGAATATCTTCATTATTTTTAAAAGCTTTTTTTAATTCTTTAACATCTGCTAGGTCTGCTAAAATTCTCATTTCAATTTGATTGTAGTCAGCTGATATTAAGGTAAAATTTTTTTCTGCTATGAATGCCTTTCTTATATTCTTGCCATCTTCTGATTTAATTGGAATATTTTGCAAATTTGGATCACTAGAAGCAAGTCTACCTGTTGTTGTGGCTGCTAATAAAAAAGAGGTATGAATTCTTTTTGTTGTAGGATTAATGTGTTCTGGTAATGCATCTGAATAAGTATTTTTAAGCTTGGAAACTTGACGCCAATCTAAAACTAATTGGGGAAACTTATGCCCTTTAAATGCTAAATCTTCAAGAACACTTGCATTTGTAGCAAAACTTCCTTTTTTTGTTTTTTTCAGCACAGCAATCTTAAGGTCATTATAAATTGTTTCTCCTAATTGTTTTGGTGAAGCAATATTAAATTCTTTTTTAGAAATTTTAAAAACCTCTTTTTCTAATTGATTAATTTTTTTCTCAAACTTTTCAGATAATGCTTTTAAAAATTTATTATCAATTTTTATTCCTTCAATCTCCATAAAGGCCAGTATTTTAATTAAAGGTTTTTCAAAAATTTCATAAATATTAGTTAATTTTTCTAATTTAAGATTTTTGCTAAAAATTTTATATAGTCGATATGTAATATCTGCATCTTCTGCTGCATATTCCATTGCTTTATTCAGCTCCACATCACTAAAATTTATTTCTTTTTTTCCAGTACCAACAATTTCCTTAAATGAAATTGTTTTATGCTGAAGGTGAATCTCGGATAACGTATCCATATTGTGTCGATTTTTTCCAGCATCCAAAACATAGGACATTAACATTGTGTCTTCCATCGAATTCATTTTTATTCCTTGTTTAAATAAAATAATAAAATCAAACTTAATGTTTTGACCAATTTTTTTTACACTCTTATCCTCTAAAAGTGGTTTTAATTTTTTAATTACAATCTCTTTTTTTAAACATCCTTTGAACTTATGACCTATTGGAATATAGCATGCCTTACCAATCTTTGTGCTTAATGAAACGCCTACTAAATCAGCTTGGTGTGCATCTAGCGAGCTAGTTTCGGTATCAATAGCTAATTCTCCAGCTTCTTCTGCTTCTTTAATCCATTCATCTATTTCTTTTTCACTAGCAATTAAATGGTAGTTTTTTTTACTTATGCTTTGTTGTTTTTCTTTAGGTGTCACTTCAGCTTTAGTTTCTTCTAATGCAGGCTCTCCATATGCCGAAATAACAGAACTAAGAAGTCTATTAAACTCCATTTCTCTTAAAAATTTATATAATTTATCTTTATCAATTTCTTTTAGTTGAAATTCTTCTATCTTTCTTTCAACTGGAACATCTTTCATCAATGTTACTAATTTTTTGCTAATTATGGCTTTATCTTTATTTTTTATAAGAGTTTCTCTTCTTTTGTTCTGTTTGATTTCCTCAGCATTATCTAACAATTTTTCTAAAGTTCCATATTTGTTAATTAGCTCGGCTGCTGTTTTAACTCCTATGCCAGGAACACCTGGTACGTTATCGCTACTATCACCCGCTAATGACTGCACATCAATTACTCTTTCTGGACCTACTCCAAATTTAATTACTATATCCTCTGGTGTTATAAATTTGTTTTTCATTGGGTCAAATAAACGAACATTTTTTTTATAAAGTTGCATTAAATCTTTGTCTGAAGATACAATTGTTACTTTTGCTCCTTTGGCTAAAATTTGCTCTACATAAGTTGCTATTAAATCATCTGCCTCATAATTAGAAAGATCAACAGATGGTAAGTTAAAAGCAATAACTGACTTTCTTATGTAGTCAAATTGTGGAGCTAAGTCATCAGGGGCTTCAGACCTATTTGCCTTATAACCTGAATAAATTTCATTTCTAAAAGTTTTTCTTGCTGCATCAAAAATTACTGCAAAGTGTGTTGGTTTTTGAAGGTTTTCATTAGACTTTGAATCTTCTAATAATTTAAATAACATACTACAAAAACCACTAACGGCACCTACTGGTAAGCCATCACTCTTTCTAGTTAGAGGTGGTAGTGCATAATATGCTCTGAAGATATAGCCAGATCCATCTATTAAATAAAAGTGGTCTGTTTTTTTTATTTTATCCATTAAATAATATTATCTTAATTATTTTAGATATTGTAAATGTATTAACACGCATGGACAAAAAAAATATACTTTCAGTTAAAAACTTAAAAAAAATTTATTCTAGTAAACAAATTGGAGATATACATGCTTTAAATGATTTAAACTTAGACGTGAAAGAGGGAGAAATTTTTGGTCTATTGGGGCCAAATGGTGCCGGTAAAACAACTTTTATAAATATCTTGGCGGGAACAGTAACTAAGAGTGCTGGAAAAGTAAATGTATGGGGTTTTGATTTAGATGAAAACCCAAGGCAAGTCAGAGCTTCCGTTGGGATAGTTCCCCAAGAAGTTAATCTTGATCCATTTTTTAGTCCAAAAAAATTATTAGAATTACAAGCTGGACTTTATGGAGTTAAAGAAAAAGATAGAATCACAGATACTATTTTAAGATTAGTATCTTTGGAAAAGCAAGCAAACAGCTATGCTAGAAGCCTATCTGGTGGAATGAAAAGAAGGCTTTTAATGGCTAAAGCCCTAGTGCATCAACCTCCAATAGTTTTTTTGGATGAACCAACTGCGGGTGTTGATGTAGAGCTAAGACAGAATTTATGGAAAAATGTAAGAATGCTTAATGATCTAGGTGTAACTATTATTTTAACAACTCATTATCTTGAGGAGGCAGAAGAAATGTGTGATCGCATAGCTATTCTTAATAAAGGAAGTGTAGTTGCTCTAGATAGCACTAAAAACCTGCTAGATAGAATTCAAACCAAAAAAGTGACTTTTAAAACAGATAAAAAAATTGACATTAAGGAGGGTGATTTAGAATCTTTAAAAATTATATCAAACCTAGAGAATGAGATTTGTGTATCTTATGAAAAAAGTAAAATTAATATCGAAGAATTAATGAATTTAATTAAGAAAAATAATGCCCAAATTAAAGATATATCTACCGATGATGGTGATTTAGAGGATGTTTTTCTTAGACTAATAAAAAACTAGATAAATATTTCTTAAAATAGTATCATTATTTTATGCAAACAATAAGCGTTTCTAATAATTTCAAAACATTAAAATCATTTTTAGCTGTTATATTTGGAACGGCATTACTTGCTATTTCATCTAAAATACAAACCCCCTTCACCTTAGTTCCAGCAACAATGCAAACATTTGTGGTTTTGTTTCTTGGAATGGTTTTGGGTTATAAATTAGCAGCAGCAACTGTAATATTATATTTAATTGAAGGATCAATAGGTTTGCCTGTTTTTGCAAAAGGTGGTGGATTTGCATATCTAATGGGTCCAACAGGTGGTTATTTAATTGGATTTATTTTAACAGCTTTTTTTGCGGGAATGATAAAAATAAAAAATGATCCAATAGTTATATTTATTTATTTATTATTTTCTGTGAGTGTAACTTATATATTTGGATTATTAGGATTGTGGAATTACATGGGTTTAGATAAAAGTTTTAATTCGGTATTTTTATCTGGAGCCCAGCCTTTTTTACTTATTGAAGTTTATAAAATTTTAATTCTTGCGGTATTATCCAAACAAGTTCTTAAACTTAGAAAATTTATCTAGGTGACCTTTTAGATAGTATTCTCTGCAAAGTTCTTCTGTGCATTTTAAGTCTCCTAGCAGTTTCAGAAACATTTCTATTACATAGTTCAAAAACTCTGTGAATGTGTTCCCATTTAACTCTGTCTGCCGACATGGGGTTTTCAGGGGGCTCGGCTTTTTTCTCTGGATCTGCCAATAATGCCTTTTCAACATCATCTGCATCAGCTGGTTTTGCAAGATAATCAATGGCACCCTCTTTAATAGCTGCTACAGCAGTTGGTATGTTTCCATAACCAGTTAACATAATTATTCTGCTGGTTGCATTAGATATTTGTATTTGCTTTACAACCTCAAGTCCGTTTCCATCAGCTAATCTTAAATCTACAACTGCAAAGCCAAGTTTTTTGTCTTTAACAGATTGAATTCCTTTTAGTACACTTTCAGCTTGAAAAACTTCAAATCCTTTCTTTTCCATGGCTCTAGCAAGCCTTTCTCTAAAGGGGTTATCGTCATCAACGATTAATAGAGATTTATTGTCGAAATCACTCAGTTTTTTTAAGTTGTTTAATTCAGGCATAGTATTCATATGGTGCTTAATTAATTAAATTCAACATCTATTATTTACTTTACATTAATTAACTTAAGGCTTAATTCTCCGCTTATATAAAGTTTTTTAAGCATTATTAAAAAACTTTTTTTTATTAAATTTTTTTTGGAGTTAAGTAAAATGCAAAAATTTAAAAATGTTGATGAGATTATAAGTCAACTGCAACCTGAAAGACCTGTTTACTGTATCAGAAAAAAATCGATACACGTTGCGTCAAAAACATTCCAAAATAAATTTCCTGGTAAAATTCTATATGCTGTAAAAACAAATTCCCACCCAGAAGTATTAAAAACAATAGTTGAAAGTGGAGTTGAAAACTTTGATGTAGCATCAATTAAAGAAATTGAAGACATAAGAAGAATAAGCCCAGAAGCTAAATGTTCTTATATGCATACAGTTAAAAGTAGAGAAAGTATAAAAGAAGCTTATTTTAAATACAATATAAAAGCCTACTCACTAGATACAAAAGATGAGCTTATAAAAATTATAGAATCCACGAATCATGCAAAAGATCTAGAACTATTTGTTAGGGTTGCAGTATCAAATGAGCATGCTGAAATAAATTTATCAAAAAAGTTTGGAGCACTAGGCTCTGAAGCATCTGCATTATTAAGATTAACCAAACAGTATGCAAAAAAAATTGGTCTAAGTTTTCATGTTGGGTCTCAATGCATGCATCCAATTTCCTATGCTAAAGGAATTTCTGAGATAGGAAGTATAATTAAAAGAACAAAAATTTTACCTGATTATATCAATGTTGGTGGCGGTTTTCCGGCAATCTATCCTGACTTGGTACCACAATCATTAGATAATTATTTTGAAGAAATAAAAAAGAGCTTAGAAAATTTGAAGTTAGAGAAATTACCAGAAATTCTTTGTGAACCTGGAAGAGCGATAGTTGCAGAAAGTGGCTCAACGATTGTAAGGGTAAATTTAAGAAAGAAACAAAAACTTTATATTAATGACGGAACATATGGAACGTTGTTTGATGCTGGAACTCCCAATATAGTATTTCCAGCTCGTTTAATTAAAATTGGAAAAACAATTTCTAAAAAATTAACTGCATTCAATTTTTATGGTCCAACTTGTGATAGTATGGATTATATGAAGGGTCCATTTTTACTTCCAAATAATATCAAAGAAAACGATTACATAGAGTTGGGGCAGCTAGGTGCATATGGTCTAACTTTTAGAACTCAGTTTAATGGTTTTTATTCTGATGAAATCTATGAAGTTGAGGATAGCCCAATCATGACAATGTATGGTAAAGACACCAATAAGGCTGTATTGGTTGCTTAATGTCAGAGAATAAAAATATAGTTCATAATAGCAAAAAAGACTTCTTAAAAAACCCAGTTGAACATATTGATATTACATCCTTCGATTCCAGAAAAATTATTTCATCTATGGAAAAAATGTCTTTTGTTTCAAGAGAAACTGCAAATGCAGCTAGTATCTTTAATGAAATGATTAAAGACAAAGATTGCACTATTTTTTTGACGCTAGCAGGATCAACATCTGCAGCAGGATGCATGAATATTTATAAAGACTTGGTAAAATATAATATGGTTGATGCAATTATTGCTACCGGGGCATCTATAGTAGATATGGATTTTTTTGAAGCATTGGGTTTTAAACACTATCAAGGTTCCCAGTTTCAAGATGACACTGAATTAAGAAAAAATTATATTGATAGGATTTATGATACATATATTGACGAAGAAGAATTACAAGAATGTGATAAAAAAGTATGTGAAATTGCAGATACTTTAGAGCCAAGAAGTTACACTTCTAGAGAATTTATTCAAGAAATGGGAAGGTATTTAAAAAAAAATTCTAAAAAAAAAGATTCTTTAATTGAAACAGCATTTGACAATAATATTCCTATATTTTGTCCAGCTTTTACAGACTCAAGTGCAGGATTTGGTTTGGTTATTCACCAAGAAAAAAACCCAAAAAAACACATAACAATAGACTCTATTAGAGAATTTCGAGAATTAACTGAAATAAAAATACAATCGAAAGAGTCTGGTCTTTTCATGATTGGTGGGGGTGTGCCGAAAAACTTTGTTCAAGATACAGTAATCTGTGCTGAACTTTTGGGTAAAAATGTTGGGATGCATAAGTATGCAGTACAAATTACTGTTGCAGACTCTAGAGATGGAGCGTGTAGTAGCTCTACTTTAAAAGAAGCAAGCTCTTGGGGTAAAGTGAATATAACAAAAGAACAAATGGTTTTCGCAGAAGCGACTAGTGTTTTACCTTTAATTGCAAGTGACGCATATCATAGAGGTGACTGGAAAAATAGAATGAGAAAAAATTTCTCAGAAATATTTAAATAAAATTGAAATACCTTTCTAATAAAAATGGATTTCTTGGAATTGACAATGATGTCAATTTTAAAGAAAAAGTAGTTGTTGTTCCTTTTGGACTAGAAAAAACTGTTAGTTATGGTGGTGGCACTAGGAATGGCCCAAAAGAAATTATAAAAGCATCTCACCAAGTAGAGTTGTATGACGAGGAATTACACTGTGAACCCTATAAGAAAATTGGAATAAAAACATTAAAACCATTCAAAATTGACAAAAATATTAAAAAAGCCCTAAAAAAAATGTCAGATATTAATGAAGAAATATTAAATAAAAACCTTTTTCCTATTACTTTTGGTGGCGAACATTCAATCACACCTGGATGTATTGCTCCATTTGTAAAAAAACATAAAAATATATGCTTATTACATTTTGATGCACATGCAGATTTAAGGGAGAGTTATAATGGTGAAAAATTTTCTCATGCTTCAGCCATTAAAAGATGTTTGGATCATAAAAATGTATCAGTAATATCATTTGGCATAAGAAATATCTCTGAAAGCGAAATACCTTTTTTAAAAAAAAATTCATCTAGAATAAATATCTTTTGGGCTAAAGATAAACTTAAATGGGATCTAAAAAAATTTAAAAAAATGATTAAAAATAAAACTGTTTACTTAACTTTTGATGTTGATGGATTAGATTCAAGCATTATGCCAGCGACAGGCACTCCTGAGCCAGGTGGATTGTTATGGGATGAGACTTTAAATATTATAAGAATAGCCGCTAAAAACTCCAATATAGTTGGTGCAGATATAAACGAACTTTCACCAATAAAAGGTTTTAATTCATATAATTTTTTAGTAGCTAAGCTTGCTTATAAAATTTTATCTTACAAATTTTTATATTAAAATTTTGAAGCTTTAATAGTTCCCAATAATAACCTGAATGGAACTAGCATCAACAGCGCAACAAATATTTTAACTGCTAAATCTCCTAAGGATAAAGTCACCCAGGGTATACCCGTTCCATAAAAAGAGATGGAGAAGAATAAAAAGGTGTCAATTGTAGAGCCGATTAACGATGACGTTAGAGGTGCTATAAACCACTTTTTTTTTCTTAGTTGATCAAAAATTTGAACATCTAGTAACTGTGCAACCATAAAAGCTGTACCCGAACCAATCGCAATTCTAACTGAAATTAAGTCTGCAAAATTTGTTGAGAAGAATAGCGTAAATATAATTCCTATAATAAATCCAACATATACTATTTTTCGCGCAACTATTTTTCCATAAGATCTATTTGCTAAATCTGTTATTAGAAATGCAATCGGATAACTAAATGCTCCATATGTTAATATTTCTTCTAATCCATAATATAAAATTGGAAATTGCACCAAGTAATTTGAAGCTAAGACTATAACTCCCATTATAAATGAGAGTAATAAAAATAACTTGTTCATTAAGCTAATTTGGCTGGAGATGCTTTTTTAAATGGTGACTTAATTAATATACTTTTTTTTAATTTTTTTAATCTTGGAGATATATCTTTATTTTTTACAGTTTTTAAGAATTGATCAAAAGTACCCTTTTTATCAACACATCGTACACCTGCGTTACTTACAGTTAGCTTTAAGCTTCTTTTTAAAAGTTCACTTGTAAATTTAACTTTTTTTAAATTGGGCAAAAATCTTCTTTTGGTCTTGTTGTTAGCATGACTAACATTGTGACCCTTCATCGGAATTTTACCAGTTAATTCGCATTTTTTTGACATAATAATTAGTGACTATATAGAATGAGATAATGATCTCGTCAAGTTTATTAGGTTTAATTAGCGTATTTCTTGCCTATTATTTCTTTAAAATTCTTAACATCATCACTGATTAATATTTCTTTAAGCTCTTTTTTTATCTTTCCAACAATGTTGGGGCCCTGAAAAACCATCCCTGTATATAGTTGAACAAAACTTGCACCAGCTAAAAATTTTTTATAAGCACTTTCTCCAGAATCAACGCCGCCTACCCCTATAATTTCAATTTTGCCATTAAGCAATTTATGAAATTTACTTATTAATTTATTAGATACTTCTTCTAAGGGCTTTCCAGACAACCCTCCTTTTTGATGTTTAGTTATATCTTGTAAATTTTCTCGATTGTTTGCCGTAGTATTTGAAACAATTATTGCGTTTACTTTATACTTTAATAATATTTCGCTTATTAATTCAATTTGCTCTCCTAAAATATCTGGTGAAATCTTTACTACTATTGGCACCTTAGATTTTAATTTATTTTTTTCTTCTTCAATAGAGTTGAGAAGTTCATCAAATTTTACTTCCTCATGAAAATTTCTTAAATTTTCAGTATTAGGTGACGAAATATTAATAGTAATATAGTCAGCAATATCATGAAAATTTCTAAGCCCAACTAGATAATCATTGAAGCGGTTTTCACTGTCTTTATTGGGTCCTATATTAACTCCCAAAAGTCCTTTACTTAAATTAGATCTAATTCTAGTACTAATATTTTCTGCACCCAAGTTGTTAAATCCTAATCTATTTATAAGCGCTTGATCTTGAACTAAACGAAATATTCTTGGTTTTGGATTGCCGTACTGCTTAAGAGGTGTGACCGTTCCCACTTCAACAAATCCAAATCCTAGCTTAAATAATGAGTTATAAACTTCTGCATTTTTATCAAAACCAGCAGCCATTCCAATTGGATTATCTATTTTTTTACCAAAAAAATTAGATTGAAAGATTGGATCATCTTTATTTTCATCAAAAATATTTGGTGTTAGGTTTAACTTTAAAGATTTGATTGCTAAATTATGAGCTAACTCAGGGTCAATTTTAAAAATCAAAGATCTGAATTTTGAAAACATTATTTTATTTTTTCTTTTATTAATTTCTTAGTTTCGTTTACTCCAAAAAAACTTATAAAAAAACCCATTCTTGGACCATTCTCATCTCCAAAAACTACCTCATAAATTAATTTAAACCAATCTCTTAAATTCTCTGAATATCCATTTTCTTTACCTGTTGAATAAATTAAAGTTTGAATATCTTCGGGTGACATTTGATCACTACAGCTATCAAGAGCCTTTATCAAAGCTTCTAAGGCAATTTTTTCTTCAGCTTTTGGTTCTTTGTATTTCTTTTTCACTTTAATTATGTCGTTAAAGTATTTAATTGCATAACCAATTAAATTATCAAAAATTGGGTATTTTTTTTCTGAAATATTTTTTTTGTATTTTTTTACAAATTTCCAAAGTAATTCTTTAGTATCAGCGTTACTCGCTTCTACTAAATTTAAAAGCATTGAAAAACTCATAATTATTTCTTCTTTAGGAACATTTCCATTGTGAACATGCCAAGCAGGATTCATTAATAGCTGTAATTCATTTTGTGTTTTAGCTTTTTCTATAAAATCTAAATATTCATCTACAGTTTTTGGAACAAGTTCCTTGTATAATTTTTTTGCCCTTTTGGGGTTTTGGTACATATATAAAGATAGGCTTTCAGGAGATGCATACTCTAACCATTGATCAATTGTAATTCCATTTCCTTTTGATTTAGAAATTTTTTCTCCTTTTTCATCTAAAAAAAGTTCGTAGGCAAAACCTGATGGGTTTGTTTTTCCAATTAGTTTAATTATTCTTGAAGATAAAATTGCACTTTCAATTAAATCTTTTCCATACATTTCAAAGTCTACATCAAGCGCATACCATCTCATGGCCCAATCAACTTTCCACTGAAGTTTACATTGACCATCAAGAATACTAGCTTCAAGTTTTTTTCCATCATTATCAAAAATAATTTTGGATTTTTCTTTTATAATTTCTAGAACTGGAATTTCCAAAACTTTTCTAGTCTCCGGACATATTGGTAAAAATGGACTGTAAGTTTTTTGACGTTCTTTGCCAAGTGTTGGAAGAATTATATCCATAATCCCTTGATAATTTTCTAAAATAATTTGTAAGGTAGGATTAAAAAAACCCTTTTTATAAAGGATGGTTGAGCTTTTGAAGTTATATTCAAAATTAAATGTATCTAAAAAATTTTTTAGCATTTCATTATTATGTTCTCCAAAACTATTAAATTTTTCAAAAGGATCGGGAACTTCTGTTAAGGGTTTATGCAAATTGATATTTAAAAGTTCTTGATTAGGCACATTTTCTGGAACTTTTCTTAAACCATCCATATCATCTGAAAAAGTAATAATTTCCGTAGGTAAATCTGTAAGCTGCTTTAGTGCATTAACCATCATTGAGGTTCTAGCAACCTCCCCAAAAGTTCCTATGTGAGGCAGTCCACTAGGGCCATAACCTGTCTGTAAAATTATTTTACCCTTTTTCTCTATAAAAGATTTTCTTTCACGTAGCATTTTTTTAGCCTCAACAAAGGGCCATGCGCTGGTTTTATTTAAATTATCTTTTTCAATCACTTTTATAATAACAAATATCTAATATATGGTGCTTTTATTAATTCTTATAGAGTTGAAATTTATTTACCATAAAATAATGTTCTTTCAAAATGTCTAATTATAAAACTGTTTTTTTTACCTTGGGTATTTTACAAATTATTCTTGGAATATCGATGGTGATTCCAATTTTAACCCAGATTATATATTCTGAAATAGATTCTTCATTTATTGGCGCTTCTATAATCTCAATAATATTTGGTATATTATTTTTTTTATCAAATTTTAATCATGATAAAAAATTAAATCTTCAACAAGCTTTTTTGCTAACAGCACTTTCGTGGTTAAGTATTGCAATATTTGGTTCACTACCTTTTATTTTTTCAGATCTTGAATTATCAATTACTGATTCATTCTTTGAAAGTATGTCGGGGATTACAACTACGGGCTCAACTATAATTTCAAATTTAGAAGTGGCCCCTAAATCAATTCTTTTATGGAGAGCTATGCTTCAGTGGCTTGGAGGAATTGGTATAATTGTAATGGCTATAACTCTAATGCCAATAATGAATGTGGGAGGAATGCAATTATTTAAAATTTCAAGTAACGATTCATCAGAAAAGTTACTACCAAAATCTAAGGAGGTCGCTCTAAGATTAATTTATGTTTATTTAGTGCTGACAACACTTTGTGCGACAACTTATAAAATTTTTGGTATGGGCTTTTTCGATAGCATAACACATTCAATGACCACAATAGCTACCGGTGGTTTTTCAAATTATAATAAATCTATAGGATATTTTGATAGTTTGCCAATTGAAATCTCATCTATGATTTTTATTATATTGGGAAGTTTGCCTTTTATAGCATATATAAAATTTTTGAATGGAAATAGAAAAATATTTTTTTTAGATGTACAAATTAAATCTTTTATTAAAATAATAATATTTTCTGTTATTTTACTTTTTGTTTATTTGCTATTTGAAAATAAAAATTTTTCTGAAATTAATATAAGATTAATTTTTTTCAATGTTATTTCTATTTTAACTGGTACGGGCTATGTAACTGGTGAGTTTGATGGATTGGGAAATTTTCCTTTAATTTTCTTTTTAGCACTTATGTTTATTGGCGGGTGTGCTGGGTCAACAACATGTGGTATTAAAATCTTTAGAATCCAAATTTTATATCTCTTCATAATCAACCAATTAAAAAAAATTATCTATCCTAAGGGAATTTTTTTAATCAAGTATGACAAAAATACTGTTGATGATAAATTTATGGCTTCCATTATTTCATTTATTTTTCTTTATTTGGTTATATTTTTTTTAATAACTGCATCTTTATCTTTAACTGGTCTAGATTTTGTTACTTCAATTTCAGGAGCAGCTACATCAATTTCAAACGTTGGCCCTGGTTTAGGCTCTACAATTGGCCCCAGTGGTAATTTTGCAAGCTTACCAGAGTTGTCTAAATGGGTTTTAAGTCTTGGAATGATATTGGGTAGATTGGAATTATTTGCTATACTAGTACTGTTTCTACCATCTTTTTGGAGAAATTAATTATGATTGAAATAAAAAAACAATCACTCTCAGAAACCTTTTCAGTTTATTTTGATAAACGAATGTTCAGGATATTATTGCTAGGGGCTATCTCTGGTTTTCCATGGGTCTTAATAGGAAGTAGTTTAAGTTTATGGCTCAAAGAAGAAGGTTTAAGCAGATCAACAATTGGTTGGGCAGGTTTAATATTTGCTGTTTATGCTTTTAACTATTTATGGGCACCTCTTGTTGACAGGCTTCAAATACCATATCTAACAAAAAAACTTGGTCATAGAAGAGGTTGGATAGTCCTAATGCAAATTACAATTTTAATTTGTCTTGTTACTTGGAGCTTTATTAATCCAACAGAAAATTTAGCACTACTAATCACGGTTGGTTTAATTATTGCTATAGCTTCAGCTACACAAGATATTACTGTCGATGCCTTAAGAATTGAACAAATAGGAGAAGATGAAAGTAAATCAATGGCAGCTGGTGCTGCGATGGCTGTTGTTGGTTGGTGGAGTGGATATAAACTGGGTGGCGTAATTGCTTTATTCACAGCTCAATATTTAGAAGATATTGGCATGTCCAACTATTGGCAAATTACATTTTTAATTTTAGGTGTTGTGGTAATTTTAATGAATATAGGGCTAATGTTTGTTCATGAGCCACTCTCCACTGATAGAAGGGAAAAACAGAGAGAAACGGATAAATTGATAGAAAATAAACTTGGATCAAAAAATGTTATAACTAGTTTTGCTGCTTGGATAAGTAGCACTTTGGGTGGTCCTATATTAAGTTTCTTTAAAAAAAATGGATTTTCAGTTGCTGTTGGAATTTTAAGCTTTATTTTTTTATTTAAGATTGGTGAAGCTTTTCTTGGGAGAATGTCCATAGTTTTTTATAAAGAAATAGGATTTTCTAAAGGTGATATTGCCATCTACTCAAAAACTTTGGGATGGATAACTACAGTTATCTTTACATTGTTGGGTGGACTTTTTGTGATTAGATCTGGAGTTTTAAGGGCAATGTTCCTGGCAGGAATATTAATGGCTGCAACTAACTTATTATTTACTGTATTAGCATGGAGTGCTAAATCTGAGTTATTATTTGCCATCGCTGTCATATTTGATGATATTGCTGCAGCTTTTGCAACTGTTGCATTTGTAGCATTTATTTCCTTACTGGTGGACAGAACATATACTGCAACACAATATGCGTTACTTGCCTCAATAGGAACGGCAGGCAGAACTACACTTGCATCATCATCAGGTGCTTTGGTTGATTGGTTGAATGGAGACTGGGGAATATTTTTCATCTTAACAGCCGTTATGGTAATACCGTCTTTAATTTGTTTATGGTTTATTAAGGATAAATTAAAGCTACGTGAAAAATAATTATTTTTATAAAAAATCACTATCAAATATTCATAAAAGCCCTTCTGGAGTTTCTGAGGTTATCTCTCAAATTTTATATGGTGAAAAGTTTAAGATTTTGTCTAAAAATAAAAATTGGATAAAAATAAAAGTATCATTTGATAATTATATTGGCTACATAAAAAATAAGCATTACACAAATAATCATAAGCCTACTCATAAGGTATTTATCTTGAAAGCCATTATTTATAGCAAACCAAACAATAGGACTAAATATTTTTTACCCTTTGCTTCAAAGATTTCAATAATCCAAGAAAATAAAAAGTTTATTGAATTTGAAAAAAATAAATGGATTAAAAAAAAAGATATCAAGAAAATTGATCATCTAGAAAAAGATTACTTAAAGATATTAAAATTATTTTTAAAAATTAAGTATGTCTGGGGTGGCAAAACTTATAAAGGAGTAGATTGCTCAGCTATTTTACAACTGTTATATTATTATAATAATAAATTTTACCCTAGAGATACCAAGGATCAATTAAAATATTCTAAAAGTAACATTAAGAAAAAAAAATTTAAAAAAGGTGACATTATATTTTGGAAGGGTCATGTAGCCATTTGTGTTAATGCCAAAAAATTAATTCACGCTTATGGTCCTAAAAAAAGAGTAATTATCATGCCAATTAATAAGACTTTAGAAGGAATTGTAAGAACAACAAAACTAGTAGTGAAGAAAATATCTTCTATAAAATCTTAGCTTCTACCAAAATCAGGTTTATCTACGTCTTGCTTCAATTTAATTATTTTTTTTCTAACTTTTTTTGTATCAACTAATTTCTTAATGATAGATTTGTTATTTTTAGATTGAATATCTTTTTTAAATGAATTTAGATTTTTAATAAATAAATCTATAACTTTTGAAATATTTTTTTGATTGTTAAAAAATATATCCCTCCACATAATTTCATTGGATGCAGCAATTCTTGAAAAATCTCTCAAGCCACCTGCACTAAACCTGATTAATTCATATCCTTGTTGCTTTTCAAAATCAGTTGCTGTTTTAACTAAGTTATATGCTATTAAATGAGGTAAATGGCTTGTCATTGAAAAGACTGCGTCATGTTTTTTGGAATCCATAATTGTAACTCTAGAACCAATTTTTTTCCAAAACTTACCCAGCACAGCAAGATGTTTTTTGTTAGTATTTTTTTCTTTTATTAATATACACCATTTATTAAAAAATAAATCTTTTACTCCGTGTTCAGGGCCACTAACTTCTGATCCTGCAATTGGGTGGCTGGATGTCCAAGAAATACCTTTTTTTAATTTATCTCTTATTAACTCAATGGACTTTTCTTTGGATGATCCGACGTCTGTTATAATTGTTTTAGGTGATAGGTATTTGTTTATCTTTAAAATTATTTTTTCATACTCATTTAATGGAGTACAAAATATTATTAAATCCAAATTTGGAATAATTTTTTTAAAATCATTCGTAATTTGACATGATAATTTTAATTTTTTGATTTTTAAAATATTTGATTTAGATTTTTCATAAACAAATATTTTTTTTGCTATTTTTTTATCAGCTATTGATCTTAACAATGAAGAACCAATTAAACCACACCCTATAATTAAAATATTTTTCATAATTAATTAAATATAACCTTAATTGCCGTTATAAATTTTGTATTCTCTTTATTAGATCCAATTGTAAGTCTTAATTGATTTTTGATATTATATCCATCTTCTGTAGATCTTAATATAATTCCTTTTAATTGTAGTTTTTTAAAAACGTAATTAGATGAAAACTTACATTTATCAAAATTTAATAATAAGAAATTAGCCGTCACTTCATTTGAAAAGATACTTAGTTTTTCTAAAATATTTTTAATTTTATTCGCTTCAGTAATATTATGCTTCACAGACCTAGTAATAAAATTTTTGTCTTTTAAAGCTTCAGTTGCTGCTATTTGTGCTAATTGATTTACATTAAATGGTGGTTTAATTATATTCATTGCATTAATAATTTTTTTTGAAGCATAACCCCAACCAACTCTTAAAGAGGCTAATCCATAAATTTTTGAAAATGTTCTTATTACAACTACATTGTCTTTGTTCTTAAATAAATCTAAGCTTGATTTGTAATCTTTATTTTTCATATACTCAAAATATGCATCATCTAGAACCAATAAGATGTTTTTTTTTAATTTTTTTCTCAGTTCTAATAGTTCTAATTTATTTAAATAAGTGCCAGTTGGATTGTTGGGGTTAGCAATAAAAACTATTTTTGTTTTTTTCGTAACTTTTTTAATTATCTCTGATACGGAAACTTTAAATTTTTTTTCTTTTGAAAAAACAATTTTTGCTCCAACAATTTGTGCGTAAATTCTGTACATTAAGAAACTATATTGAGGCACAATCACTTCATCTGATGGTTTTAAATATAGCTGACAAATCATCTGAATAATTTCATCAGACCCTGCCCCACAAATAATCTTATTAAAATTACAATTAAACTTTTTTGAAATTTCCTTTCTTAAAATTTTGGATTTACTGTCTGGATATTGAGACAAAATAAAACCTTTATTGCTTAAAATTTTATTTACTTTTGGACTAACGCCTAACGCTGACTCGTTGGCTGATAATTTAATAATATTTTTAATTTTGCCTATATTTGATTTGCCTGGTTTATAGGCCTCTATTCTAAATGTTTTAAACTTTGGAACTGTCATTTTATTAATCTTATAAATAAAATATTAAACTTTCATACAGAATAAGTCATTTTTTTTTAAAATTGACATAAGAAATACTATCTAGTACAAAAAATATGCGCTGATTTAACTGAATTGCGAGCGCTTAAGAAAAACCGCTAAATAAGTTTTTTTTATCTCACAATTCAGTATTGGCTATTTTATATGAATAAAAACGTAAACATAAAAAGTTTAATCATTGACAAGCCATTAAAGTTAGATTGCGGTCAAACTATCAATAACTTTCCTTTGGCATACGAAACTTACGGTGCTCTTAATGCAAAAAAAGATAATGCCATTTTAGTTTTTCATGCTTTAACTGGAGATCAATTTGTTTCCGGAATAAATCCCATAACTCAAAAAGATGGGTGGTGGTCTCACGCTGCAGGTCCAGGCAAAGCTATAGATACAGATAAATATTTTATAATATGTGCAAATGTTATAGGTGGATGTATGGGCTCTTTTGGTCCCAGTAACACTAATTCCGAAACAAATAAAATATTTGGAACTACTTTTCCTGTTATTACAATAAATGACATGGTGAATGCTCAATATAATCTCTTAGATTTTTTTAAAATTGAGAAACTATTTGCTGTTATGGGTGGATCAATGGGTGGTATGCAAGTTCTTCAATTTGTAAGTAATTTTCCAGATAAGACTAAAATTGCAATTCCAATTGCCTCTACTTCAAATCATTCAGCACAAAATATTGCTTTTAATGAACTTGGAAGACAATCCATTATGGCTGATGCAAATTGGACAAATGGAGACTACTCAAACCAAAGTAGGAATCCTGACAAGGGATTATCTGTTGCAAGAATGGCTGCCCATATAACTTATTTATCTAAAAATGGCTTGCAAGAAAAATTTGGAAGAAAGTTACAAGAACGAGATGACTTAAAGTTTAGTTTTGATGCAGACTTTCAAATAGAAAGCTATCTAAGACATCAAGGATCTGTATTTGTAGATAGATTTGATGCCAATAGCTATTTGTACATTACTAGAGCGATGGATTATTTTGATTTAATTAAGGAACATGGTGGAAATTTATCCAAAGCATTTGTAAATACCAAAACTAAATTTCTTATTATATCATTTACTTCAGATTGGCTTTATCCAACCTCTGAAAACAAAGAAATTGTTATAGCTTTAAACGCCATAGGTGCAGATGTTGGGTTTGTTGAAATTGAATCAGATAAAGGACATGACTCTTTTTTATTAAATATTCCAGAGTTTTTAGATACGTTAAAAGATTATATTAACACCTCATACTTAAAGAACTAACAATGAAACAAGAATTTAAAATAATTGCAGACCTAATAGAAACAAATACGAGAGTTTTAGATGTCGGCTGTGGTGATGGCACTTTAATGGAGTTTCTAAAAAAAAATAAAGAAATAGATATAAGGGGAATTGAAATTTTAAAAAATAATGTTCAAAAATGTATTGGAAAAGGTTTGACTGTAATTGAAGGAGATGCAGAAAAAGATCTTAGTCAATTTCCTGATGGGTCATTTGATTTTGTAATTTTAAGTCAAACATTACAGGCTTTTCTTAACCCTGAAAAGGTCATATCTGAATTGTTAAGAGTGGGAAAAAAAGCAATTGTTACAATACCTAATTTTGGTTATTGGAAAGTTAGGTTACACCTGCTAATTAAAGGAACTATGCCTATCACCAGAACTTTGCCCGACGAATGGTACAATACTCCAAATTTACACATGTGCACAATTAAAGATTTTTTTAGTTTTTGTGAAAAAAGAAAAATTAATTTATACAAATCTATTGCTTTTCAAAATTTAAAATCATCAAAAATAACTAATTCAAACCTATCATTAAAAAACTTAACAGCAGTACTGGGAATATTTTTAATAGAAAAATAGATGAAAATTAAAATAATACCCTGTCTACAAGATAATTATTCTTATTTAATAATTGATGAAAAAAAAGGTATTGCCTGTGTAATTGATCCCAGTGAAGCAGATCCTATTATTGAATACCTAAAAAATAATAAAATTAAATTAAAGTTTATACTAAATACTCATCATCATCATGATCATGTGGGCGGTAACCAAAAATTAAAAAAAAGGTATGGAGCAAGAGTTGTGGGATTCGAGGGAGATAAAGAAAGAATTCCTGGAATAGATATATTTGTTAACGATCAAGAAATCTGGAGGCATGATAACTTTGAAGCAAAAATAATTCATATTCCAGGACATACTCTTGGCCATATATGTTTTTACTTTTATAAAGAAGAATCTATTTTTACTGGAGATACACTTTTTTCTTTAGGCTGTGGCAGAATTTTTGAAGGAACGTATTCTCAGATGTTTAATTCTCTAATGAAGCTAAAGGTACTACCACAAAATACAAAAATTTTTTGTGGTCATGAATACACAAAAAAAAATTCATCGTTTTGCATGACTTATGATGAAAAAAATGAAAATCTTAAAGCTAAAATAAAGAAAATAAAGATAAAATTAAAAAAAAACTTACCTACTATTCCGTCCACTATTAAGGAAGAATTAGAGTGTAATATTTTCCTTAGGTCAGACAGTGTAAAAACATTTTCAAAATTGAGAGATTTAAAGGACAATTTCTAGTTTATTCGGACTTGACTATAATTGGGTCGAGACTATATTGCTGCTTATAAAAATTGAACTAAACTATGTCATACGCAATTATACAAACAGGTGGAAAACAGTACAAAGTAAAGGCTGGAGAAATTCTTAAGATTGAAAGATTAGAGGATTCTAAACCTGATGCAAAAATAGAATTTAAAGAAATCCTGGCTTATGGAGATGATAAGGCTATTGAAGTGGGATCGCCCATGGTTGAGGGTGCAAAAGTTGAAGCTAACCTTGTAGAAAATGGGAAAAATAGAACAGTATTAATCTTTAAAAAAAGAAGAAGACAAAATTCAAGAAGAAAGAATGGTCATAGACAACAATATTCATTAATAAAAATTAGTAAAATTTTTTCTAAAGATGGAAAGATTTTATCTGAAGCAGAAAAAATGGTTAAACCAACTAAAAAAATTGAAAAAGTAGAAACTAAATTAGAATCTAAGGTAGCAAGCAAATAAATTAGGTAAATTATGGCAACAAAAAAAGCAGGTGGATCATCGAGAAATGGACGAGATAGTGCTGGTCGTAGACTTGGCGTTAAGAAGTACGGTGGTGAAGTAGTAATACCTGGAAACATAATTGTTAGACAAAGAGGAACCAAAATTTTTCCTGGTGAAAATGTTGGAATGGGCAAAGATCATTCAATTTTTTCTGTCATTGAGGGAAAAGTAGTATTTAAAAAAGGCAAATCAGACAGAACATTCGTTTCAGTAAAACCCAATTAGTAGTACAACTAAAAAACTAAGAGTTGTATTATGAAGTTTCTTGATCAAGTTAAAATTTATGTAAAGGCTGGTAATGGAGGACATGGATCTCCTAGCTTTCGTAGAGAAAAATTTATTGAATACGGCGGTCCTGATGGAGGAGATGGAGGCAAAGGTGGTTCTATACTCTTAAGATCAGAAAGAAATTTAAATACTCTTATCGATTATAGGTTTCAACAACACCATAAAGGCGAACGTGGAGAGAACGGGTCTGGCCAGAATCGTACTGGTCGTGGGGGTGATAATTTATTTTTAAAAGTTCCGATAGGTACACAAGTTTTTGAAGAGGACAATAAAACTTTGATTTATGATTTTAAAAAAGAAGGTGATGAATTCGTTGTTGCTAATGGTGGTAAGGGCGGCCTTGGAAATACTAGATTTAAAAGTTCTACCAATAGAGCCCCAAAAAAATTTACAAAAGGTGCAATAGGCGAAGAGTATATAATTTGGCTACAACTAAAAACTATTGCAGATGTTGGTATTGTAGGATTACCTAATGCTGGTAAATCTAGTTTATTAGCAGCCATTACAAATGCCACTCCTAAAATAGCTAATTATAAATTTACAACTTTAAATCCAAACCTTGGTGTTGCGATTTATGATGACAAAGAAATAACCTTAGCAGACATCCCAGGATTGGTTGAGGGTGCACATGAGGGTGTGGGTCTTGGAATTCAATTCTTAAAGCACATAGAAAGATGCAAAACTCTGATGCATTTAATAGATATTACTGATGAAGATATTGAAAACACATACCAACAAGTTAAAAAAGAGCTTGGTAGCTACAGTAAAGAGATACTTGATAAAAAAGAAATAATTGTATTAAATAAAGTAGATTTATTAGATGAAAAAGAAGTAAAAGAAATTGTGAAAAATTTTTCTAAAGGTAAAGATTCCGAAGTAGTAACTCTGTCCACGTTAGAGAAAGGTTCTATATCAAAAATTAAAGCTAAATTACTTTCATATGTATCTTAATGACTCTAAAATAATTGTAATCAAAATCGGCTCATCTTTATTAATAGGTGACAATAAAGAAGTAAGGAAAAAATGGCTTTCTGAATTTGCAAAAGATATTCAAGACCTAATCAGGGAAAATAAAAAAATTATTATTGTAAGCTCGGGTGCTATTGCAATGGGCTGTAAAAAACTGAATCTAAATAAAAAAAATCTTAAAATTGACAAAAGTCAGGCTGTGGCATCAATTGGGCAAATTGAGCTTATAAATTTATTTTCAGAAACATTTATTAAAAAAAAAATTAATATATCTCAAATTTTACTTACACTAGAAGATACCGAAGAGCGTAGAAGAGCTTTGAATGCTAAAAGAACATTTGATAATTTATTTCAATTAGGTTTTATACCCATTATTAATGAAAATGACACCATAGCAACCACAGAAATTAAATACGGTGATAACGATAGATTGGCTTCTAGAGTTGCGCAAATATCTGGCGCTGACTCACTAATACTGCTTTCTGATGTTGACGGTCTTTACACTCAAAATCCAAAAATTCATAAAAATGCAAAACTGTTAAAAGAAATAAAAAACATAGATAAAAATATAGAAAAAATTGCAACCAAAAGTATAGGTGAACATGGGACTGGTGGAATGAAAACTAAAATTGATGCTGCAAAAATCTGCCAGCTGTCAGGGTGTCATATGGTAATAGCTAATGGCTTGTTAATTAGACCTATAAAAAAAATAATTGAACAAAATAACTGCACATGGTTTTTGCCAAAAATTACCAAACTAGATGCTAGAAAAAAGTGGATTATTAGTTCCATTTCACCTAAAGGAGAACTTGTTATTGATGATGGAGCTAAAAAAGCTCTTTCTAATGGTAAAAGTTTATTGGCAGCTGGAATTACAAAGGTATCTGGTAAATTTAAAAAAGGTGATCATATAAAAGTTTTAAATAAAAAAAACTCTGAATGCGCCAGAGGTCTAAGCTCATTCTCTTCAGATGAAATACTAAAAATTATGGGCCATCATTCAAAAGAAATTGAAAAATTATTAGGATATGTTGCAAAATCTGAAGTTATACATAGAGATGATATAGTAGAGATATAGAATGAACCAATACATAAATTTAATAGGACAAAATGCTAGAAAGGCATCTCTTGAAAAAATCAATACTAGAGTGAAAAATAAAGTTCTAAAAAGATATGTCTCATTACTAGGTAAGGAAAAAAATTCTATACTTAAAGCAAATATAAAAGATATTAAATTTGCTCAAAAGAAAGGATTAAAGAATAATTTGGTTGATAGATTGACTATTGATGAAATAAAATTAGATAATATAAAAAACTCCATAAAAAAAATTGCTAAACTAAAAGATCCTGTTGATTGTACTCTGGAAAAATGGAGTAGACCAAATGGACTAAAGATTAATAGAGTATCGGTGCCTATCGGTGTTATTGGAGTTATATACGAAAGTAGACCTAATGTTACATCAGATGTTGCCAGTTTATGCTTTAAATCTGGAAATGCTGTAATTTTAAAAGGTGGTTCGGAAGCTATAAATACAAATAAAATTTTAGCTAAGTTGTTTCGAAAAGCACTTAAAGAAAACAAAGTTAATAAAAATTTTATTCAATTTATAGATTCTAAGGATAGAAAAGTAGTAGATTTTATGCTTTCAAGGATGAAAGGCTATATCGATGTAATAATACCTCGTGGAGGAAAAAATTTAGTAAAAAGAGTGCAAAAGTTTTCAAGTGTACCTATTATTGGACACCTAGAGGGTCTTTGTCATACTTTTGTAGATAAAGATGCTGAATTAAAAATGGCAAAAAATATTATTTATAACGCCAAACTAAGAGATACTAGTATTTGTGGCGCCACAGAGACAATTTTATTTCATGAAAAAATTGTTAAAAAATTTTGTAATCCTATTTTAAAACAGCTTGAAGAAAATAACTGTAAAATTTATGGAGATCGATTTTTAAAGAAATTTTATAAAGGTAAATTATATCCAGCTAAAAAAAAAGATTGGTCTACTGAATACTTAACGGCTACTGTATCTATAAAGACTGTTAAAAATTGTGAAGAGGCAGTTAATCATATTAACAAATATGGCACTATGCACACAGATTCTATAGTTACTAAAAATAAAGAGACGGCTAAAAAATTTTTAAAAAATGTCAAAAGCTCTATAGCCATGCACAACACATCTACACAATTTGCTGATGGTGGTGAGTTTGGTTTTGGTGGAGAGGTTGGTATTTCAACAAATACACTTCCCCCAAGAGGCCCTGTGGGTTTGAGACAGCTTGTTTCTTACAAGTATGAAGTTGTTGGTAATGGTCAAATTCGAAAATAAATTGAAATCTCAAAAAATTAAAATAGGTATCTTGGGTGGAACTTTTGACCCAGCTCATAAAGGACATTTAAAAATATCAATACAAGCTAAAAAAAGATTTAAACTAAAAAGTATTATTTGGGCAATGACAAAACAAAATCCATTTAAAAATGAAAGCAAAGCAAACTTAAAAAGTAGAATGCAGTTTGCAAAACAATTGATAGGCAAAAACAATTATATTAAAGTGAAATTTTATGAAGACAAAATTAATTCCAGTAGAACGATTGATTTAATTAAGTATCTAAACAAAAACCAAAAATTTGAAATATATTTCATTATGGGTGCTGACAATCTCATAGATTTTCACAAATGGTATAAATGGAAATCTATTATAAAAGAATGTAATATTCTTATATTTGATCGTCAAGGTTATAAAGCTAAATCTTTAAAGTCAGTTACCTTTAGTGGTGTAAATAAAAAAAACTTAACATTTGTTAATTTTAAAAAAGTTAATATTTCATCTTCTCAATTAAGGAAAATTTGATAAGGTTTATTTAATTAATGGAAAAAAATACAAATCTTAAAAGTATCATATTAGATACTCTAGATTCCAACAAGGCTTTAGACATAATCTCCATAGATCTTAAGAACAAAAGTTCAATGGCTGACTATATGATTATAGCAAGTGGAACTTCTTCAAGACACATTCAAGCTTTATCGGAACAAGTATTAGAAAAATTAAAAGCTAATGGAGTTAGTAATTCTAAGATAGAAGGAAAAGAAAGTTTGGACTGGAAATTGGTCGATGGTATTGATTTAATTGTTCATATATTCAATCCTGAAAAAAGAAAATTTTATGAACTTGAAAAAATATGGTCAGAACTAATCCCAAAAGAAAAAGTAACTATATAAGCATGATAAAAAAATCATTAATCCTTTTTTTTATTTACTTAGTCTTTTCACAAAAAGCTTTTTCTGAAAACGTTGATATTTATAAAAAGATAGACTTGTTTGGTGAAGTTCTTGAAAAAATTAGTAAAGAATATGTTGATGAAGTAGATCAATCTAAAAGCATGGATGCAGCAATAAATGGGTTGTTACAATCTCTTGATCCCTATTCAGCTTACATGACACCTGAAAGTTTTGAGAGCATGCAAACTGAAACAAGTGGTGAGTTTGGAGGACTTGGAATTGAGGTTGGCATGGAAGCAGGTGTGGTAAAAGTAATATCTCCTATCGACAACACTCCAGCCTCGAAAGCTGGCTTAAAAGCAGGAGATTATATTGTAAAAATTAACAACGTCCAGGTACAAGGCAAGTCATTAATGGAGGCTGTTGATTTAATGAGAGGTCCTGTGGGTTCTAGTATTAAAATAACTGTTAGAAGAAGAGCTGTTAAAAAAGCATTAATTTTTAACATAACAAGAGAAGTTATTGAAGTTCAATCAGTCAAATCTGAACTTATTGATAACAATATTGGCTACATTAGACTTACTTCCTTTAACGAAAACAGTAGTGAACAAGTTAAAAAAAAAATTAAAAAATTGAATAAAAATAAAAGTTTAAAAGGATACATTCTAGATTTAAGAAACAATCCAGGAGGTTTGCTTTCACAGGCTATTAAAATTTCAGATTTTTTCTTAGAAAATGGTGAAATTGTTTCTACTAAAAGTAGAAAGATCTCTGAGAACAGAAAGTGGTTTGCTAAAAAAGGCGATATAACAAATGGCAAAACATTAATTATACTTATTAATTATGGATCAGCCTCAGCTTCAGAAATAGTAGCTGGCGCATTAAAGGATCATAAAAGAGCGATTATACTTGGAGAAAATAGTTACGGAAAAGGTTCTGTTCAGTCTATAATTCCATTAAAAAATAGAGGCGCTATCAGATTAACGATTGCTAAATATTACCTCCCTTCAGGAAAATCTATTTCGGAGGTGGGTGTAACACCTGACATAGAGGTTAAGGAAGCAACAGAAGATTTTAAATTTAATTCTGATACAGATAATCAACTAATCTTTGCATTAAAACTACTCAACGGATAAATGGAAAACAAAAATAGTGATTTACCTCTTAGAAGTGGGGTTGGAATAGTTGTGCTAAATAGAGATAATCAAGTCTTTGTTGCAAAAAGAATTGATAATCAAAAAAATTTCTGGCAAATGCCTCAGGGTGGAGTTGATAAGGGTGAGAACTACTTAACTGCTGCCTATAGAGAGCTAGAGGAAGAAACAAGTATAAAAAATGTAGAACTAATTAAAGAGCTTGATGGACTAATTTCTTACGAGCTACCTAAAAATTTATTAGGTATTGTTTGGAAGGGTAAATATAGAGGCCAGGAACAAAAATGGTTTTTAATGAGATTTTTAGGGCAAGATAACGAAATTAATATTAAGACTAAGCACCCTGAATTTTGTGAGTGGAAGTGGATTGATTTTGAAAACATAACTGACCTAGTTGTAGACTTTAAATTACACGTTTATGCAGATGTTAAAAAAAAAATAAAAGAAATTATTAATTAAGAGTTTTTAAAACATCAATTTTCTGATCAACTAAATATTTATCTTGATCTGTAATTTCACTATTTTCAGAGAGCTTTTCTGCTTGTTTAAGCAATTCATTAATTTTATCTTTCTTAATATCTTTAATATTAAAGATAGAGCTGGTTAGTACTGATAAATTATTATTCTTAAATTCAACAATTCCATCTTCTACATAATAATTTTCTTCTCCAGATTTAGAAAAGATTTTAATAACACCAGGCTTTAGAAATGAAATAATAGAAATGTGGTCTTTTAAAATTCCCATTTCACCTTCAAAAGCGGGTACAACAACTTCTGTTACATCTTCTTTTGATAGAAAATATTTTTCAGGGTTTACTATCTCTATTTTAAACTCTTCACTCATTATGCGGCAGCATCTTTCGCCATTTTTTCTGCTTTTTCTATGGCTTCTTCAATTGTGCCTACCATATAAAATGCAGCTTCAGGTAAATGATCGTACTCACCATTACAAATTGCTGCAAAACCTTTAATTGTAGAATCTAAGTCTACTAATTTTCCAGGCGAACCTGTAAAGACTTCTGCAACAAAGAAGGGTTGTGATAAGAATCTTTGAATTCTTCTAGCTCTAGCTACTGTTAATTTATCCTCTTCAGAAAGCTCGTCCATTCCTAAAATTGCAATAATGTCTTGAAGGGATTTATAGGTTTGAAGAATTTTTTGTACCTCTCTAGCAACTCTATAATGTTCATCTCCAACTATTCTTGGATCTAAAATTCTAGAAGTAGAGTCTAGTGGATCAACAGCTGGATAAATTCCAATTTCTGCTATCTGTCTAGATAATACTGTTGTTGCATCTAAGTGAGCAAAAGATGTGGCAGGCGCAGGATCGGTTAAGTCATCAGCTGGCACATAAATTGCCTGCACTGATGTGATTGATCCTTTATTAGTTGTTGTAATTCTTTCTTGAAGGTTACCCATATCTGTTGCAAGTGTCGGCTGATATCCAACAGCTGATGGAATTCTTCCCAATAGTGCAGAAACTTCCGAACCTGCTTGTGTAAATCTAAAGATATTATCAACAAAAAAAAGTACGTCTTGACCTTCTTGATCTCTAAAATACTCGGCTACAGTTAAACCTGTTAAGGCTACCCTGGCTCTAGCTCCTGGAGGTTCATTCATTTGTCCATACACCAGTGCCGCTTTTGATCCTGGTCCTTCAGGTTTAATAACTCCTGAATCTATCATCTCATGATAAAGATCATTTCCTTCTCTAGTTCTTTCTCCAACTCCAGCAAATACGGAAAATCCACCGTGTGCTTTTGCAACGTTATTAATTAATTCCATAATAAGTACTGTCTTACCAACGCCCGCACCTCCGAATAGCCCAATTTTTCCACCTTTGGCATATGGTGCTAATAAATCAACAACTTTAATTCCTGTTACAAGAATTTCTGTTTCAGTTGATTGATCACTAAATTCTGGTGCAGCTCTATGAATTGACCACTTTTCTTTTGTTTTAACTTCACCTTTTTCATCAATAGGCTCACCTATTACATTTATAATTCTCCCTAAAGTTTCTGGTCCAACTGGAACTTGAATTGGAGAACCTGTTGCAGTTACTTCATCTCCTCTTTTTAAACCTTCTGTAGCATCCATTGGAATTGTTCTAACACTTGATTCACCAAGGTGCTGAGCAACTTCTAAAACTAACCTATTGTCTCCATTTTTACATTCTAATGCTGATAAAATTTCTGGTAATTCTCCGTCAAATTTTACGTCTACTACTGCTCCAATGATCTGTGTAATTTTTCCTTTGCTCATAATTATAAACTTTCCGCTCCTGATATGATTTCAATTAGTTCTTTTGTAATCGCTGCTTGACGACTTCTATTATACTCAATAGTAAGCTTGTCAACCATTTCACCCGCGTTTCGAGTTGCACTGTCCATTGCGCTCATTCTTGAACCCTGTTCGCTAGCTGAATTCTCTAACATT
>Ga0114997_10000357_pt1 | contig 37097 bp, 32 predicted proteins | sample ArcticOcean_MG_C_2_FD_87045 | JGI IMG/M metagenome (GOLD analysis project Ga0114997, IMG submission 87045) | Marine microbial communities from western Arctic Ocean - ArcticOcean_MG_CB4_136 | ecosystem: Environmental > Aquatic > Marine > Oceanic | place: Arctic Ocean: Canada Basin | collected... | reverse complement strand
GGCGAGTCGTTGCCGCATCCGACGGGACCGTGGCCGCCGGACTGGCTACATCGTGAGGCGTCAGTTCTGGCCGAGGTGCTCAATGCCGTGGGCGCTGCTGCGCCGGTGATTGTTGGCCATTCGGACGGAGGCAGCGCCGCACTGCTCTACTCGGCAGATGCGTCCAGCCGTGCGCGGGCGGTGCTTGCGTTGGCGGCCCATAGCTGGGTCGAGGACATCTGCTCCAGTTCGATCGTTGACATGCGTGCCAACCGCGCCAGAATCGAGGCCGGTCTGGCACGGTACCACCAGGCTCCGGAAGCACTGTTTGAGGCATGGAGCGGTGTCTGGGTGTCCGGCGCATTTCAGGACTGGGACATCCGACCAGCCCTCGCTGAGATCGACGTGCCGGTGCTCATTGCTCAGGGTGCAAATGATGCCTATGCAAGTGAAGACCATGCCCATTTGACGGCGGCTGCGATCGGTAGAAACGCTGCATCGATCATCGTGCCAGAACTGGGCCACATCATGCACCACGATGACGCAGACGCCGTTGTTGGGCTCATCATCGACTTCGTGGACCAGCATTCGTAGTGACGTTGTCAGACATGGCGCTAGCGACATATGTCGTACCCATCCGTTAGGGTCAATTTTGGATGGAGACGACGGCTGATGCGACGCGCGACCCGGCCGACGTGCCGTGCACCTTCATCAGCGATGCGGTAGATCTCCCATTGTTAGAGGTCGCGTTGCGCTCGGCGGTCCGCGTCGCCATCGATACCGAGACGCCGATCGATGGCCCAATGGCACAGCAGCTTCGGGTCGCGTCAGTTGCAACTCGCGACGCGTCCGGAGTCGAGCGGGCGTTCGTCATCGACGCCCGAGACGTCGATCCAACACTCTTGGCACCGATTCTGCGAGGGGTCACGGCCGACGCGTGGAACGCCAACTTTGATGCACGGGTGATGGACCGAGCTGTGTGGCAGTCGATGGACACCACCCATGATCTCACATGGTGGGACGCCCAGCTCGCCGATGCGTTGCTCTTCCAAGGCCGAAGCGGCTTCAGTTGGTATCACGGTCTGGCATGGGCCACCGAGCACTATTTGGGCCTCAAGGCCGAGGGCAAAGGAACGGTGCAGCTCTCCTACACCGCAACCGATGACCTGACCAACGAACAAGTCAGGTACTCAGCCGCCGATGCGGTCGAGACACTGTGGGTTGGCGACGCCATTCGTGGGCAGATCTCTGCTGCAGGCCTCGAAACTATCTGCGACATCGAGAATGGGGCGCGACCGTTTCTCGATCAGATGGAACGTACCGGCCTGCCGTTCGACTGGCCTGGATGGGAAAAAGAACTCGATCAGATCGCAGGGCAGCACCGAAGAGCTCTGGGGACCCTTGCCGACCTGACCGGCGGTGGGCAGGGCACGCTGTTTGACGAGGTGATCGAACCTACGTGGAACCCGGCTTCAGATGTGCAGGTGCGTCAGGCGCTGAACGAGTGGGCCGAACCCCAGGTCCGTGCCTGGACAAAGAACCGTTACAGCCGAGCACGCCTGCTCATGGAGGGTGACTCGGTCTCGGCGGGCGTGTTACGCGAGATTGGTGGCGACCTGTGTGAGACGTTGCTCGACTTTCGGAACTGCGCCAAGATTCTGACGACCTACGGCCAATCGATCCGTGAACATATTGACGCCGACGGACGTATGCGACCGCAGTATCTCCAAGTAGTCGGCACGAACACTGGGCGGCTCGCGAGCCGAAATCCGAATGCGCAGAACTTCACGCCGCGGATGAAGCCCTACTTCCGGCCACAGTCCACCGACCGTGTCTTCGTGCACGCTGATTTGAGCCAAGCCGAGCTCCGTTTCCTTGCGCAGGTGAGCAATGACGCGCCGTTGCGGGCTGCCTTTGCCCGGGGCGAAGACGTGCATGTCAGCACTGCTGCGTCGATGTTCCGGTTGGACGCCGTCGAAGTGGCCGCAACTGACCCTGCTCGTTTCAAGGAGCTACGCCAGATAGCTAAAGCACTCAACTTTGGCATCGCCTATGGCACCGGCGCAGCAGCGTTGGCCCGCTCGCTGACGGGCAATGGCACCCCGACGACGATTGACGAAGGGCGAGAATTACTTGCGAAGTACCGCGAGACCTATCCCGGGACCGCCGCATGGGCCGACGAACGCATTGCCGAGGTAGAGCATATTCGTAACAGCGTGCCTGGGGCGATCGATTGGGTTTTGACCCTTCGACTCTCACGGAACTTCAGCGAGATCAACAGCGTCCGCCGTGAGTTTCGCCGGTCGCGCAAGAGGTGGCCTTCGCCCGAAGAAATTGCGTCGATTCTGCATGCAACGACGGGTGGCCCCACGAATGAGCAGATCGACATGGTCCAGTGGATACTGGGCTACTCGGCACCTGTCGCCCTGGGACTCGACGGCCAGCCGTTTACCTTTTCTAGCTATACCGTCGCTGGTCGCCGTCAACAGTTCAACCTGCATGTCGATCGACTCTTCCTGGCCGCTGCGGTCGATGCGGTTGGCGGTGTTTCAAAACCGTTGCTAATGGTCCGCTCTCAGTTCGCCGAAGAGCATCAGCTTGTGCTCCATCGTCGAGGCGAGCCCATGAACGACAAGGAGCTGGAACGTCAGTTCGAAGAACGAGTGTTGCGGCGTAAGTATCTCGAAGCCGTCGCTGCAACCTGTGGCGACGATGTTGCCCATGCGTTTCTAATTCGGGCGGCGAAAGAGCGAGTCTCGGCGATGGTCAACGCCTGGCGTAACGCACCGATCCAGGGCGGTGTGGCCGATATCATGCTCGCCTCCTACGCCGACCTGCATCAGCGTCTGGCGTTGTTCCCGACAGCGCGACCAGTCCAGACCGTGCACGACTCGGTTGTCGTCGAGTGCGATCGCAGCGACGCCGCCGACGTGATGGCCGCTGTCTGCGCGAGTCTGGAGCAGGCGAGCCTGCAGTTCTGCCCCGATGTCACACCGAAGGCCGACATCGACATTCGTACGACGCTGGCCGATGCCGACGTGGTTCAGAGGCATGGCGCCGAGGCCGTGGAAACTATGCCTAGCGCCGCTGCTGGTGCAGCACCTGACGAGGGCATCGTGCTTGCCCCCGTCGATGACGAGACACCAGCCCCAGAGATCACCGAAGAGCCAATGCAGCTCGAACTGGGCATCGCCCAGTGATCGCGAGATCGAAAGATTGCCGTATCCACGTGGTGTCTGTCCCAACCTGGCCCCGCAGCGCCAGTAAGGTCACCCGCGATGCCGGAGAACGAATTCGCTCAGCCCATAGGTGAACCAGTTGAGGTGCACAGGCCGGACCCGCCGCCCCGAACGGTGATGACCGGCACGTTCTGCGAGCTGCACCCCCTTGACGCATCGGCCCACGGTGCACAGCTATTCGATTCCTTTTGCGACGTGGACGATGATGGCGACTGGACGTACCTGCCGTACGGCCCGTTCTTGTCGCTTGACCACTTCATGCCGTGGCTCGAGACGGTCCAAGACCAGCCGGACCCCATCTTCTTCACAGTCATCGACCGGGCCAGTGGCGGCTGCACCGGCCTGGCCAGCTATCTACGAATCGATGCTTATGCCGCTTCGGTCGAGGTCGGCCACATCCACTTCTCAAGGCGTATTCAGGGAACACCCTCGACGACAGAAACGATGTATTTAATGATGCGTACTGCCTTCGACGCTGGGTATCGCCGCTACGAGTGGAAGTGCGACGATCTGAACGCTCCGTCCTGGTCGGCTGCGTTGCGGCTCGGCTTCTCGTACGAGGGCACGTTCAAACAGGCAACCCACTACAAGGGACGCAATCGTGATACGGCATGGTTCGGCATCGTCGATCGTGACTGGCCACCGCTGCGAACCGAGTTCGAACGTTGGCTCGAAACCACAAATTTTGACGCTAGTGGCGCCCAGCTCACACGCTTAGTCAACCGCTGAGTGCCAACCGTCAACAGCCAATCGAGTAAACCGTTAGTAGTTATCAAACCTGGCCCGGAGACTCTCATGCAGCCCATCAAGTTCGGCGCCTTTCTGGCACCCCACCATCCAATCGGCGAAAATCCGATTCTGCAGTATCGGCGCGACCTCGATTTGGTCGAGCAGCTCGATCAACTGGGGTTTGACGAGTTCTGGTGCGGCGAGCATCACTCCACGGGCTGGGAGATCATCCCATCACCCGAGATGTTCCTGGCCGCGGCGGGGGAGCGAACCCACCGAATCAACTTGGGCACCGGCGTCGTGTCCTTGCCCTATCACAACCCGTATCACGTGGCTCAGCGCATCGTGCAGCTCGATCACATGACCAACGGGCGCGCCATTCTGGGCACCGGTCCAGGTGCGTTGGCGTCAGATGCGCACATGTTGGGCATCGACCCCATGGTGCTGCGTGACCGCCAAGACGAGGGGATTGGGGTGCTTCGTCGGTTGCTCGCTGGCGAACGGCTGACATATGAGTGTGACTGGTTCAACCTGTACGACGCCAAGTTGCAGCTCTTGCCGCTACGAGGGGAGATTCCTCAGGCTGTTGCTTCGATGGTCAGCCCTTCAGGCATGACACTTGCTGGCAAGTACGGCATGGGCATCCTCTCGATCGGCTCGATGTCTACTGCAGGCCTTGCCGCCTTGCCGCTGCAGTGGAGCTTCGCCGAAGAGTCTGCGGCCAAGCATGGCCACACCATGGACCGCGCCAATTGGCGGGTACTCATGAACTGGCATATCGCTGAGACGCGAGAACAGGCACGAGCCGAGGCCATGCAAGGCCTGCATCGCTGGCACACCGAATACACCGTTGGCACATTGCAGCGACCCGGTGCCGAATCGTGGGACAGCGCCGAAGAGACCTTCGACAATCTGACTGGCGCAGGCGGCCTGGTCATCGGGACTCCCGATGACTTGGTGCAGGCGATCCGCGACATGTCCGAACTCGCCGGCGGATTCGGCACCGTGGTTGGTTTCATCAATGACTTCGCTCATCCCGAGGCAATCTCACGTAGCTGGGACATGGTTGCCCGGTATGTGCTTCCCGAAGTCAACGGCATGCTCGACGACTACCGCGAAAGCAACAAGTTCGTGCGAGAGAACCGTGAGTACTTCGACCGGGCGGGCCAGGCGATTCTTGCCAAAATTAATGAGAACGAACGGGCCGCCGATGCACTGCACGATGCGCCAACTTCTGCTTCGGCGATCGCAGCTCACTCAGACCATATGGCAGCAGAGGCCACATCATGAGTGATCTTGAACTACTCGACCGGGGCTACGCAGCCATCATGCAACACGTGGTGGAAACGAAGACGGCGCCGCACTTCACGGCCCTGGCCAAACAGCTCGACGTCTCGATCGACGCGGCCAAAGAACTCACCCACGAACTCGTCGGCATGACTCCAGGCTGGACCCATCCCGGCACGGACTATCTCGCGTCGTTCCCGCCCTTCAACCTGCAACCAACGCAGTATCAGGTAGCGATCGACGGTGACGGTGGTTGGTACGCCCAATGTGGTTTCGAGGCGCTTGCCATCCGATGGCTTGTACCCGGCAAGCAGGTACGAGTCGAGGCGCCATGTTTGTGCTGCGGCGACCCAGTGGTGGTGACGATGCAAGATGACGAATACGACGTGGACCCGGTCGAAGCGGTGGGCTACACGAGCTCCCAAGTTGGAGGTAGCGCCGATGGCCGGCCCTTCCGTTGAGCGACCATGAACCTCTTCCGGTCGGAAGAGCACGCAAAGCGTTGGGACGGTTACAACGCCGCCATGGCCGACGCGCTTATGCCGGTAACTGAGTGGGCTGACATCTTCTCGAACCCGTTCTTTAAGGAACGCGGTCGATCCGATTACATTTCGTGGACTCGCTCCGAGGCTGGCGCAGCCGCATTCACAGAATTGCGCACCCGCTTGCCCGTATCTAAGGAGACCTGATGGACCTTTGCCTGCAGAGTGCGAAGGCACAGGCGGCCGCCGTGGCGACGAAAGTAATCTCGGCTGTCGAGCTGCTTGAAGCAACCCTGGCCCGGTACGACCGGCTAAACCCGGCCATCAATGCGGTCGTGGCAACCCAACTCGACGTGGCCCGTGAGCGCGCTGTACAGGCTGACGCGGCGACGGCAGCGGGCGAATCCTGGGGCCCGCTTCATGGCGTTCCTATGACGATCAAGGAAGCGTGGGATTGGATCGGGTCTGCATCCACCAGTGGACATCCTGAACGGACCGAGTGGCGTCCCGAACAAAACCACGTGGCTGTCGATCGCCTGCTCAATGCGGGTGCGGTGATCTACGGAAAGACCAACCTGCCGGTATCGATGGCTGACTGGCAGACATTCAATCCGGTGTACGGCACCACGTCGAATCCATGGAACACCGACATGATCCCCGGCGGGTCTTCAGGTGGCGCAGCCGCAGCACTTGCCGCCGGGCTTACCGCGCTCGAGCTTGGCAGCGACATTGGCGCATCGATTCGCAATCCTGCTCACTACTGCGGGGTGTTTGGCCATAAGCCGACCTTTGGGCTGGTGCCTATTGCCGGTCACGGCAATCCGGGCAGTCCAACGTTCTTGGACATTGGCGTCGGTGGCCCGATGGCACGGTATGCCTCTGACCTGACGTTAGGACTCGACACCGTGGCGGGCGCTAGCGGTCTCGACGCTCGCGGCTGGAAGCTGGACCTGCCAGCTCCGCGCAAGAGCAACCCCAGAGAGCTTCGGGTTGCTGTCATGTTAGAAAGCGACTTTTGTGTGGTGCAGGACAGCGAACTCACCAACCAGCTTGCAGCGACGGTGACAGCACTTGGCGAGTTGGGTGTCGATCTGGACTACCACGCTCGACCCGAGGTGGATCTCGAACAGGCACATCTCAACTACATGATGTTGTTGCGCAGCGCCACCGGCTCCGAATACCCGGCCGACGCCTACGAAGCACAGAGAGCGGACGCTGCTCGCTGGGACGCCGGCGATCGTGACTACCGGGCGCTCGCTGCATCGGGAACCACCTTGTCGCATTGGCAGTGGGCCCAGCATCACCGAGCACGTGAAGATGACCGCCTTGCGTGGGATGCATTCTTCGACGACTACGACCTGTTGTTGTGTCCAACAGCGGCGTCGGCTGCCTACCCGCACGACCATCATGGCGAGCGCGCGGACCGGACCATTCCTGTCAATGGTGGCCAAGAATCGACCGTCGACCAACTGTTTTGGGCTGGCCTCTCGTGTGGCGTCTACCTGCCCGGCACCGTTGCGCCGGCCGGGCTCACCGCGTCGGGTCTTCCGTGTGGGCTCCAGATCGTTGCCGGTCACCTACGTGACCGTGAAAGCATCGCGTTCGCGGCGTTTATCGAACGTGAACTTGGTGGCTATCAGGTTCCGCCCGGCTACGACTGAACACGATGTGGAAGCTCATAGCGGTCATATGAAAGGCTGGAAGCTGTGACAACTCCACTGGCCTCAAAACGCCACACTCTTGACAGCGTTGGTGACGCACAAGAGTTCTTTCATAGCCGCGGTTGGACCGACGGCCTGCCAATCGTTCCACCAACCGCTGAAGCCGTGCACGCGTGTCTCGACTGGGCTGGATTGTCAGCGGATCATCTGGTGGGTATCGAACCCGTCCGTCAACGAGCAGTGACCGCCGAAAAGGTCGCAATCAATGCTGTGATGGCCGGTTGCCTACCTATGCATTTCCCGGTCGTCGTAACGGCCGTGACTGCAATGTTGCAAGAGCCGTTTCTGCTGCACGGCGCCACGGCAAGCACCGGCGGCTGTGCCGTGCTGTTGATCGTGAACGGACCCATTCGCCACGAGATTGGAATGGATCCGACCTTCAATGCGCTGGGTCCCAGTGACCGGGCCTCGAACTGCATAGGCCGTAGCGTTCGGCTCGTCCTCGGCAATCTGTTCGAAGCCAGACCAGGCCAGATCGATCGTTCCACGTTCGGACACCCCGGTAAGATCAGCTATTGCGTGGCCGAAGACGAAGAGAACACACCATGGCTGTCGCTGGCGACCGAACGGCTCGGCGACCCACATGTTTCTGCAGTGACCGCCTTGGCAGCAATGGCGCCCCGCCAGATCATGAATGAATGGACCACAGAACCGGAACAGATTCTGGACACATTTATCGCCGAGGTTAAGGCCAACATGAGGCACTATTCGATCTGGCCTGGAAACTATGTAATCGTCGTTCCGCCCCAGCTTCGTGAACACTTTGACGCGGCAAACTGGACCAAGGCCGACATCCGGAACTATGTGTTCGAGCATGCCTTTATCAAGCGTGGCGAGTGGGCGTCAGTCGGCAAGGGATCTGTTGTGGGCGCTAAGGGTGACCGGACCTATCACGCGCTGAACGCGCCCGATGATCTGCTGGTCGTTGCAGCCGGTGGTCCTGCTGGTGGCTTTGGTGCTGTGATCCCGCCATGGCTTGGGCACAAGTCGCGAGCTGCAACGGTTGCTGTTGGCGCCTGTGTCGACTGCTAATTGTTTTGATTGCTAACGAGGACGTTATGACTATAGAAATTCTCGACCCGACGTATGGAGAAGGTCCTTCAGACTTTGCAGCTGCGCCCCGGCTAGCAACGTTGGCAGGTGTGACTGTCGGCATCATCTCAAACGGCAAACATGGGACCGGTCGCTTCTTCGATGCAGTCGCGCACCATCTCCAGACCCAGTACAGGGTTCAGGCGGTCGAACGAGTGGTGAAACCCAACTACAGCGCACCTGCCGGTGACGACATCATGGATGCGACGAAGCACTGGCATGCCGTGATAGCTGGGATAGGCGATTGAGGTAGTTGCTCCTCGTGCAGTCTGCACGACTCAGTAACTGCCGAACGCAACGGCGTGCCCGCGGTGTCAATCATGACTCAGCGGTTCGTGAGTGCCGCCGAACTGATGTCCGAAGTGTTGGGTGCTCCAGGATTCCCCTTTGTCACGATCGGGCACCCCATCAGCAGCGCTGCGACAGATGAGCTGGGCCGGCGCGCTCGTACAGCCGCCGACTCGTGTGCGTCGTTGCTGTTGCAGGCTGGCGTATGACCAACCAGGTTCTGAGCCGACGCCTTCAACAGGTTTTGGGTATCGAAGCTCCGATACTGCAGTCAGGAATGGGCGGGGTCGCTGGCACCGAACTTGCCGCGGCCGTATCCCGAGCTGGCGGGCTGGGTGTACTGGCTGCGTTGCGGCTCCGGCCCGACCAGGTACGCAGCGCGATCCGCGAGATCCGCGACATGACCGCCAAACCGTTCGGCGTGAATATCTGGCTGCATGACGACGTGCGTACGCCACCAGACCCGGCGCAGGTACCCGACGACATAATCCACGGATCACAGACCGTGCTCAACGAGTTTCGTCCTCGCTTCGAGTTGCCAGCGACTCTCGCCAGGCCCGATGCCGGAGCGGACCTAGTCAACGCGGCACTCGATGTCATGATCGAAGAACGAATCCCTGTCTTTTCAGCGGCGATTGGCGTTCCAGACGCGCTGCTAGTGCAGCGCTTCCACGAGGTCGGGACAACAGTCGTCGCCATGGTTGCGACAACCGAAGACGCGGTGACAGCGGTAGAGAACGGCGCAGACGTCATCGTCGCCCAAGGCACCGAGTCGGGAGGTCACCGAAGTTACGGCACCAAGCGTGCCAAGAATAATGCGATTGGGCAGAGCACCCTGGTGCTCGTTCCCCACGTTATCGACCACGTTGGCCATCGGGTGCCGGTCGTCGCTGCTGGCGGCATCGTCGATGGCCGCGGGTTAGCCGCAATGCTTGCCCTGGGCGCAGACGGCGTGTTGCTCGGCAGCCGGTTTGTAGCAACGAAAGAGTCGCTCGCTTCGCCCGCGTGGAAGCAGCGCATGACCAGCGGAGACCGCAGCACCACGATGACCGACGGCTTCACCGGCCAGTGGGCACGGGTGCTCACGTCTGAGTTCACCGAACGCTGGGACGAGTCAGGGGTTGAGCCACCTCCGGGCTTGATCCAATCGTCGCTCGGTAGCGATGTTTTTCGATCAGCCGCAGAGGTCGACGATGATCAGATGCGTCCGCTGTATGCAGGCGCAGGAATCGCAGCGATGGATGACATCCCGGGTGCTGGCGAGGTCGTTGCCCGAATCGTCGCTCAAGCCCGCCAACGCCTGCGGTTGGACTGAACGCACTTCGGTGTGGGCGCGCCCAGCGCCTAAGCTCCTAAGCGACGAACGAGAGGCACATGATGGTTACCTTCCTGGATCCACGATCCGGTCCCGGGGCTCCGGTTGAGCCCTATGAACTAACGATTGACGCCGAAGCGGCGCCGGTCACGATTGGTCTTCTAGCCAACGGATTTCCCGACTCTGAAGAGTTTCTCGACCAGGTCGAGAAGGCACTTGCCGTAGCGGTGCCAGCGGCATCGTTTCGCCGATGGAACAAGCACGATGCGTCGGCCGTGATCTCCGACGAAATGCTAGACGAGGTCGTCGGCGATTGTCAGGCAGTCGTTGCCGCCTACGGCCATTGAGGTAGCTGCACCACCGGCACCGTGCGTGACGGAGTAAGACTTGCTCGACGAGGTGTACCGGCCGTTGCGCTGGTCACAGAAGAATTCTGGGCGCAAGGCGACTTCATCGCCCGCTCGGTTGGGATCCCCGACATTCCACGAGTACAACTGCCGCATCCCGTGGCTGGCTCTGGCGTCGTCAATATGGCCATGGTTGCCGAGGCCACCGTTCCGCGGATACTGGCTGCTTGGCGCGGCAACACATGAGCATGCTCGATCCCGCTCCCCACCTCGCTGCTGACGACGAATATGCAGCACTAGAACAGCTCCATGAGATGGGTTGCACCGACGGGCTACCCGTAGTGGTACCCACGCCTGACCGCGTTGCCAGGATGGTGCTGGCCACGGGGTACGACGCCGATCTGGTACTCGGCGCCATGGGACCGAACATGGGCGAGTGCACGATCGAGAAGCTCGCCTGTGCTGCCGTGATGGCCGGTTGCCTGCCGGACCATGCGCCCGTGGTCATAGCTGCAGCGAAGGCGGTGCTCGATGATCGCTTTGACCTGACAGAGATGCAGGCAACGACACACTCAATTGCACCGCTCATCATCGTGAACGGCCCGGCACGCGAATGGTGTGGAGGCATCCACGGCGGATTCGGGGCACTCGGTCCTGGCTACCGCGCCAATGCCACAATCGGCCGCGCTCTGCGGCTGGCCATGATCAATATCGGTGGAGGCAGGTCGGGCACAAGCGACATGGCGCTTATGGGTCACCCCGGCAAGTTCTCGATGTGTCTGGCCGAAGACCAGGACAACAGCCCGTTCGCTCCCATGCACACCTCGCTCGGATTCGACGCATCGCAATCGACCGTGACTGTTCTTGGCACAGATGCGCCCCATTCGGTTATGGGCGTGATCGACGCCGATGACCCAACGTCAGCTGATCGCTTGCTTCATTCCTTCGCCATGGCCTTTGCCAATGTGGCGACGAACAATGTCTCGCTCCGGGGCGGCCAAGCCGCACTCGCCATCAATCCAGACCATGCCGACTTCCTCGCTGGTGCGGGCCACGATCTGGGCTCAATCCGTGACCAGGTCGTTGAACGTGCATTCATCAGCGGAACTGACTTCGCTGCCTCAGCTGGCTATATGGGCAAACCGCCAGCGGCTGACGGGCAATATCGGTGCTTCGAGGATCCAGCAGACTTGCTGGTCTTCGTCGCAGGTGGAGGCGGCCTGTACTCGGTGGCCTTCCCGACCTGGTGTGCAGGGCCGCACAAGAACCGCGCAGTAACCGTCGAGATCGAAGTCGGTCAGGCGTGTGAGATCCCCGCCTTTGCCTCAATGCGCACCTAGCTACGGGTTCGTTCGTTCTACTGTCTGGACGGGATCGCGGATCGGACTAGGGACCAGATCAGCCTGCCAGATGACGAGCAACGCCTGGCGGGCAAGGTCCCCTGCATGCCGTGCCAACCCACCCGAGTTAGCGTCGTACTAGCGATACGCCACAACACGGTGGGCACCGTAAACAAGAACTCGGCGATGGCTTTGAGCTTGTCAAAGAATGGCCGACGACGCGTGATGTGCGATCAGTTTGAGGCAGAGAAAAGCGTGGCGGCCCTCAGATCGCTCATGACAAGATATTTCGAGTCTGTAGATTGAGCTGGCTTGCACCGCTGCGACTCTTCACTTCCTGCTGGGAAAGCCGATGGGCCATTACGACCTGGGCCATGAGCCTGGTGGGGTGACCGTAGCACCGAGAGCGTCGTGGGGTGGTCGGCCTCGAGCCACAACTGAGTAGATCGGGCGTCGCTTGCGATGTGAACTGTTCAGACTTCTGTCTGGGTCGGTCATGCGGCCATGAAGACGATCGCGCCATTTAGGTGCCGATGCCGTAGATCGCGCAGGATTGGGTTGCTACTGTCTGCTGCGATAGCGAGGGAGGTTCGTTCATGCAAGAAGCGGTCACGGTGCCAGCACCCACGCCAGATTTCTACACCTATGAATGGGCCCCACCCGTCGCTGTAGAGATCCGTGGGCGCTTCCTCCATGTGGCGTGGGCAGACGGTCCGACCCTTAAAGCGTTCGCGCTATGGCTTCGTGAGAATGCTGTCGGTCGCGGTGGCGTGGATCTAGCGACCCGAGAAGGATTGATCGATCCGGCTGATCACGACAGCGCAACCAGCATTACTGCCGCCTCCATCGACGAAGCTGGCGCAGTTCTTGTGTGGTTCGATTCCGACGACGAACCATGCATCTTCCATCCTGGATGGTTGCGTCATGTCGCCAGAGGTATGCACACGCCTGCCAGCTGGTTGCCGACACTTCGTCGGTGGACCGCAGCTGACTTCTCGGAGCCGCCCACACATCACGGACCCGATGTACTGCACGACGACGATGCCTTCGCGCCATGGATCAATGACCTTGTATCGGTTGGGATGGTGCGCCTTAGCGACCTTCCCGACGATCCTGACGTATTGCTTGAGCTCGCCGCTCGTATCGGTGCGGTGCGGGACACCAATTTTGGCGCCATATGGGACGTGAAAGCCGATGTCACGTTGGCCGGAAACGCAGTCACGAATAGCACCGCCAACACAAACCTGCGCCTCGGCCCCCATACCGATCTGCCGACGCGAGAGACACCACCCGGCTTTCAGTTTCTGCACTGCTTTCGCAATGAGGCCCAGGGTGGAGCGTCCACGATGGCCGACGGTGCCGCAGTGGTCGCTGCTCTGAAAGACGAACATCCGGCCCATTACGACGCTCTCACGACCCTGCATTGGGTGTTCTTTAACCGCGGGCCTGGTATCGATCACCGCTGGTCAGGTCCACTTATCGACCTTGGTCGATCAGGGTCGCCGCTCACGCTGCGCGCGTTCTACCCGGTTCGAGGCTTCCCCGATATGGCCCCAGAAGATATGCCTCGTGGCTACGAAGCAATGGCGTACTTCTCCACTCTTGCGGCCAGCGATCGGTTTCAGATCACCTATCCGTTTCATGCCGGTGACATGGTGTGTTTCGACAACCGACGCATCCTGCATGGTCGAGATCCATTCTCGGCTGGGGGTGCCCGTCATCTGCGTGGCATCTACATCGATCATGATGAAGTCCTGAGCGCAACCCGGGTCGCCAACCGCCGCCAAGCTGCAGCGTCCGTCCCTACACAAGGCACATCTACTCAATCCACATCTACTCAATCCACATCTCGTTCATTTACTTCTCGTTCATCCATACATCCAGATTCGATATAGGAGGCCCTTGGTGGCTGACACGACAAACGCTGCAGGAACTGCCAAACACGATGGCGTTTTCATCACGTGCGCGGTAACCGGAAGCGGGTACACCGCTCACAAGTCCGACCAGATACCCGTCACGCCGCAGCAGATTGCCGAGTCGAGCATCGAGGCTGCCAAGGCCGGTGCAGCGGTGGTGCACATCCATGTGCGAGACGATGACGGCATGCCGTCACGTTCAGTAGAGAAGTACCAAGAGGTCGCTGAGCGAATCCGTTCGTCGGACACCGACGTCGTGCTGAACCTGACGGCCGGTATGGGCGGCGATCTGATCCTTGGCGATGTTGAGCATCCACTCCCACCAGCCGATGAGGGCACTGACATGGCAGGCGCGACAGCACGTGTCGAACATGTGCGAGCGATCCGTCCGGAAATCTGCACGCTCGACTGCGGCAGCATGAACTTTGGGGAAGGGGACTACGTGATGACGAACACCCCGGCCATGCTCGAAGCCATGGCGGCCCAGATGAACGAGATCGGTACGCGCATCGAGATCGAGGCGTTCGATACCGGGCATCTGGCGCATGCCAAGGACCTGGTTCGGCGTGGCATCATCCCGAGCCCTGCCATGGTGCAGCTGTGCATGGGTGTTCCGTGGGGCGCACCGGATGATCTGAACACGTTCATGGCGATGCGCAACAACGTGCCTGACGATTGGACCTTCTCGGCATTCTCCATTGGCCGCAACCAGCTCAAGTACGTGTCACTCGCCGCATTGGCCGGGGGAAATGTCCGGGTCGGGCTTGAAGACAACATCTGGCTCGACCGTGGGGTGCTTGCCAGCAACGGTGACCTAGTCGGACGCGCTGGCACCATTCTCGAGGCACAGAACTACAACCTCTTGACGCCGGCACAGGTCCGGGAGAATTTATCGCTGACCAAACATGGCTGAGACGGAGGCAGAGGCGGCGTTCTCACCAGAGGCGCCGCGTTCGGCAGCGGTAGTCGGCTGCGGCGTTATCGGTGCAGCGTGGGCAAGCCGTCTCGTGTTGTCGGGCGTTCCCGTTGTCATTTCAGATCCGTCGTCACATGCCGAATCGATCATGAACGAAGTCCTGGCGAATGCTGTGGCAGCCTGGGACGACCTGGACTTGGACACGAGCCGGCAGGCGCCGTGGCGTATCGCTAGTTCGGTCGCCGACGCTGTTGACGGCGCTGACTTCATCCAAGAAAGTGTGCCCGAGCGGCCAGAGGTGAAGGCCGCAGTCTTAGCCGAGATCGAAGCTAGCGCTGCACCCGATGCTCTCATTGGCTCATCAACGTCGGGCATCAGACCGACGGTGCTGCAATCCGCGATGACGCATCCCCAGCGGCTGGTTGTCGGGCACCCCTACAACCCGGTGTATTTGTTGCCCGTGGTCGAAGTTGTGGGCGGCAAAGCCACACCGGTCGAGACCATTCGTCGGGCACAGTCGGTCTACGCAGGTATCGGGATGCACCCAGTACATGTCCGCGTCGAGATCGACGCTTTCATAGGCGATCGCTTGCTCGAAGCCGTATGGCGAGAAGCCCTGTGGCTGGTCAACGATGGTGTTGCGACGACCCAAGAGATCGACGACGTGATCACCTATGGGTTCGGTCTGCGATGGGCACAGATGGGCCTATTCGAGACATACCGTGTGGCCGGTGGCGCTGGCGGCTTTCGCCATTTCATAGAGCAGTTTGGCCCCACGCTCGACTGGCCGTGGACGAAGTTGATGGACACACCCGACTTCACGCCCGAACTTGTCGACACGATTGTGGCCCAGTCTGACCAGCAGTCCGGAGCGCACACCGTCCGCGAACTAGAGCGGATCCGCGACAAGAACATCGTCGGGTTCCTGAAAGTCCTCGAGACAAACAACTGGTCGGCTGGTAAGGCCGTCGCCGCCCAGCGAGCGAGATCCACCGACTGATATTGGAGCCGTACCAGGGGTGGTAGTGAGACATCCCGATTACGAATTCGTCTGTCGCTCCAAGCAGCGCAAGTTCGACCAGTGTGGCCTGGCCTTGCTTGCGCTTGCTCGCAGATTGGTCTATTCGATCCAGGCTTTGACAGCACTCATGTCGTCGAGAGCATTGGCGCCGGTCGCGTTTACAGTCAGGTGCGTGACACCGACGGACTTGTAGACGCCAAGGCGCTCCTTGATGTGCGATTCATCACCGATTAGGTTGGCCGTGTCGACGTATTCGTCAGGTACTGCAGCCATTGCTTCGGCGCGTTGGCCACCCAGGAATAGATCCTGGATCTTCTCGGCTTCCTCTTCCCAGCCATAACGACGGAAGAGGTCGTTGTAGTAGTTCTTTGACTTGGCGCCCATCCCTCCGACATAGAAGCCAATATGGTTCCGGGCCCCTTCGCGGGCCGCAACGACATCTTCGCCCTCGCCGATTGATAGTTGGGCGTCGCCGAAGATACTCATTGGTGCCAGGTCAGGCGACCGGTTGGCCATGCCTGCCTTGAGAGGCTCGCCCCAGACTCGATCGAAGCGGTCGGGTACGAAGTGAATCGGCTGCCAGCCGTCGGCAATCTCGGCGGTCATCTTCACATTAGAAGGCCCAATCGATGCGATCACGATGGGAATGTTGGGCCGGTGAATCCGGTTCATGAACTTGAGCGGCTTACCCAGCCCGGTACCTTCGTCAGCGGGCAATGGGAGCGTGACGGCCTTGCCCTCGTGGGTGACCTTGTCGCCGGTCCAGACTTTGCGACAGATCTCGACTACATCGCGGGTTAAGCCGAGCGGGCGCTTGAACGGTGTCCCGTGCCAACCCTCGATGACCTGAGCGCCTGAAGTACCAATGCCGAGCGTAAATCGACCATTGGACAGGGCGTCGATGGTTGCAGCGCTCTGTGCAATCAGAGCAGGGGAGCGCGAGAACACATTCACGATGCCGGTCATCAGCTCAATACGCTCGGTCTTGGCAGCGATGTAGCCAAGCACAGACATCTGGTCGAAGCCATAGATCTCGGGGATGAGAACCATATCGACGCCGGCGGCTTCGAGGTCGACGACCTTTTGGGCCATCCGCTCGGCGTTGCCGTCGAACATCATTGCTGTACAGAGTTTCATAAACTGTCCTTGCGTAAGTCTGTTGCAACCACTGTAATTGACCGGGGCCGGTCCCCGGCGCATGATCCATGCCGATGGCGCGCAAACATACGTGCAGGGGCGGCCTTTTGCGCTGTTGGGTTGCGGGGTTTAGCCGATGAGTTGGCCGGTGGGTGTGGTGATGGTTCCGTTGGGTTGGCTTGGTGCGGATCTCTTTGTCCGCATAACCGCGGTTCACGAACCACTCGTGCCCGCGGGGCCGCGTTGTGGGGAACGGTAACTCTGGAGCGACGTTGGCAGGAAGGCCTCTACTCCCGGGGCAGGTCTTGCATGTGCTCGCCGAGTCGGTCTTGGAAGTCGACGTCATAGGCCTCTTCCGGCGCTTGGCGGACGGCGAGGTCAAGCACGTGGGCATCGTCGCCGATGAGAATCCGCCATCGTTCTGCGCGCACACCATCGAGAATCACGGTTGCGGCTTGGCTAGCAGTCATAGGTGCCGTGTTGCGGAACCTGGCCGCCCGCTCAGCAGCAGCGGGACTTTGTTCGGCACCGTGGGCGAGTACCGTATTGCCGGCGATACCCGTTCCGATATGGCCCGGCATGACCACAGCAGCACGCACATGTGGTGCATGCAATCGCAGGTCGGTGATCAGCGCCTCGGTGAATCCTTTGACGGCGAACTTGGCAGCGCTGTAGGAGGTGTGCGCTAGGCCCGGTCCAAGTGACGCCCAAAAACCATTGACACTGCTGGTGTTGACGATGACGGCTTCGTCGCTGGCTACCAGTGCGTCCATAAAGGCACGGACACCCCAATAGACGCCACCCCAACAAATATCGAAGGTGCGGTCCCACGTCTCGCGAGGGCTCGTGATCATGCTTGCACCGCCCCCAACCCCCGCATTGTTAAAAAGCAGGTTCACATGATCGGTTTTATGGGCGGTCAGGACGTCGTCGCGGAAGCGCACGATCTCTTCCTCAACCCCCACATCGCATAGGTGCGTTGTCACAATGACACCATCGGGTGCATTGGCCAGACAGCGCGCCTTCGTCTCGGCCAACGGCTCCTCAAAGATGTCGCATAGCGCAACATGGCACCCCGCGGCAGTGAGTTGTTCGGCGAGCGCTCGGCCCATGCCATCGCCACCGCCGGTAATGACCGCTAGCTTGCCTTGAAAGTTCTGCATGGAACCGATCCTGGCACTCGAGCACACATAGCTGCTAGCCGAAGAGCTTGCCGCCCCAGGCTCAGGCGCTGAGATCCATGGCTCGACGACGCTGGTGGCGTTTGAAAAGAAGGGTCGACGTGCATTCGTGCGTGATTCACATCGTTGTGGTGAACGACTTGGGCAGCAGAGCGCTGCTGATCTGCAAGGTGATGCCCGCGATCAGGTGACCATCGCAGGAACGACATTGTTCCGCTTCCCAATCCTTGAGTGCGTAGTAGATCCAGTCGAGTCGGGTTGTTCCTTCATCGATGGGCCAGAAGATATTGATAGGGAAACCGCTTGGACCGAACGGAATGGCCACGTTTGGAAACAAGCTGACCGCGGTACTGACTCAGTGCACCCTGGCAGGGAGGGTCCCGATGGCATCAGCGGGCGCAGTAACCGGCTTCCAGTCATCCCAGCTGTCCATGCACAGCTGGGCACAATTCTGCTTTGAGTAAAGCGTGCTCATGCGGCTATGGCCGTTGGGTTACAGCCCCATGGCAGCGCCGCGGCTGTCCAGCACCGATACGCCATTGTGCGAGTGAAGGTGCTTGAAGTGGAAGACCTCGCGGAATGCTTCGTCGGTGACCTTCCAGTGGCACGGGATCGTTGTTGACGAGAGCGAAGCCGGCCAAGACCACGCAGCTGATCTAGGGCAGGCACCGTGGTTCCCAATCGACTTCCAGGAAGCAGCGCTCGTCTGGAGCACTACCACGTTGCCGCCATCAATCTCATAGGTCCACGAGTGATATTGGCATCGCAGTCGACGAGCCGAACCTTTAGCCTCGCGTGCGGCTGGGTCGCCACGATGCTGACACGTGTTGCAGAAGCAGCGAACGATCCCGTCGGTGCCGCCAACAATCAGCAGCGGGTCACCGAGGTCATCGAACGTAAACAGTCGCCGGGGCCAGCGACGTCTTCGGCACGACCAGCAATAACCCAGCTCTTGCCAGAGACGCGCTCTTGTTCGAGTTCGAAAAACTCTTTGCTGGTGTGGCGTTCTACTGAGATGTCGTGGAACTTAGGAAATCCCTCCGGGGGAGCGGTACGAGTGAACTCGTACCGCAGGTCCTCTTTGATTAGGTCAATGAGCTCTGACCCATGGCGATCTTCAATCAGACGGCAGCGGGAACCTTGTCGCTCGAGACAGTGGGGTTCGAGAAGATCATGGCGCCGTCTTCGAGTGGGGCCTTGCGCAGGGTCTTCTTGTCGAGCGAGTACCGCTGGGGGTTGGTCCACGGCTCGCGATCGCCCTGCTTAGGCATCATGGGCATCATGCGTTCCATATAACCCGAGCTGAAGCCTTGGATCCACGGGCGTTCAGGCATCGCGGCATCGGCTGGGCGCAGCCGTGGGGTGCAGACCGTCGTGTCGGTGTCTTTCATATGGTTCAACAAGCGACAAACGAATTCACTAATCAGGTCAGAGCGCAGGGTCCACGAGGCGTTGATGTAACCAAACGACGATGCCATGTTTGGCACACCGCTGTAACCAACACCGCGGTAAGTCCAGGTCTTGGCGAAGTCGATCTGCTCGCCATCAACGAAGAAGTCCATGTCGCCCACCGTTACAAGCTGCAGGCCCGTTGCCGTGACGATAATGTCGGCGTCGAGATGGTCGCCTGATTCAAGCTGAATGCCAGCTGCATCGAAGTGCCTGATCTGGTCGGTGACAACGCAGGCATTGTCACCCTTGATGGCCTTAAAGAAGTCGCCGTCGGGCATCAAACACAACCGCTGGTCCCAAGGGTTGTAAGACGGTGTGAAGTTCTTCACGACCTCGTCTTCACCCAGCGACGCGCGGGCCATACCCAACAGTTGCTCGCGAACCTTCTCTGGGTTCTTACGAGTCTGGTTGTAGAAGAACTCGCCTCGGGCGCTGTTTAGCTTTCGGATCAAGCCGTACGCAGTCGTCTCGGGCAGGTACTTACGCAGCTTCTGCGAGAACTTGTCGACGGCAGGCCGGGCGACCATGTAGGTGGCCGAACGCTGCAGCATGGTCACCGACTCGACCTGGTCGGCAATGGCAGGAATGATCGTGACTGCCGTGGCACCTGAGCCGATCACGACAACCTTTTTGTCCTTGCAGTCCAGGTCTTCAGGCCATTCCTGGGGATGCACAATCTGGCCCTGGAAGTCGTCGGCGCCCTCGAAGTCGGGCTTGTAGCCACTCTTATAGCTGTAATAGCCAGAGCACATGTACAGGAAGTTGCACGTGAATCGTGTCGGTGTCTTCTCGGAGCCGATCTCGACGTCGACGGTCCAGGCGCCAGACTCAGAGGACCACTCGGCACGGGTCACCATGTGTTCGTAATTGATGCGCTCATCGATGTTGTGTTCTGCGGCGGTTTCACGCAGATACTTCAGGATCGAGGGACCATCGGCGATCGTCTTTGCTTCGGTCCACGGCTGGAAGCTGTAGCCCAGGGTGTGCATGTCGCTGTCGGAACGTATGCCCGGATAACGGAACAGGTCCCAGGTGCCGCCAAGGTCCTTGCGTCCTTCCAGTATGGTGAAGCTTCGCTCGGGGCACGTCTTTTGCAGGAAGTAACCGGCGCCGATTCCGGAGATTCCAGCGCCCACAATCAAGACGTCTACATGTATTGCTTCATTAACCACTGTTTGACTCACGAGCAGAGCCTATGCGGTGGTCTGGGTTTCCCTACAGCAGTGAGGCATGGGCGGGCGCAAATCGATCGGCCCACGGCATTGCTGTTTCGAGGGTTGCGCTGACGTCCAGCAATAGTTGATCGTGACCCATGTTGGCGGCGATTTGCACACCGACCGGCAGGCCGGCCGCTGTCTCGTGGAGCGGAAGCGAGATGGCTGGTTGGCCGGTCGTGTTGAACGGAAGCGTGAAGAGTCCGATGAGCGCATAAGTCGACGAGATCTTCCACGGCTGTTCCGCAGGTGGCCACAGATCCGCGGTCTTCATGGGCGGCGTGCCAGACGTGGGCGTGATGAGTAGGTCGTAGTCGGCCATCCAATTGACGACCGAGACCGACCAAGCTTGTTGCCGCTCTGAGGCTGAGAGCCATTCATGGGCCAACATCGCCTCGCCTCGTTCGGCTGCGGTCCAGTTGTACGGTTCGACATCGTCGGCGGTGACCTGTCGGCCCGCCATCTCGCTGAGACCAGCAACACGTCGTGCCAAGGCTGCCATCCACAGCTCGCCATTAACCCGGCTCGCTGGTCCAATCAGATTGTTGGCGTCTACATGTTCGACATGGTGACCAAGGTCGGCCAGCATGGCCGCCGTAGCGTCGACCGCTGCGACGCAGTCCGCGTCGATTTCGATGCGTCCTCCGTTGTTGATGACGGCGACCTTGAGTGGACCAGACGGCGTTGGCGGGGCCGGCTCTGCATTGAACAGGTCTGAACCCGTCGAGCCTCGTACCGCAGCAAACAGGGTGGCGGTGTCGCGAACCGTGCGGCTCACGACAAGCTCGGAGGTGAGGCGGGAGATGTTGCCAGGGTTCGGGACAGTGCCCCTTGTTGTCTTCAGTCCGACGAGCCCGTTCCATGCTGCGGGCAAACGGGTTGAACCGCCTCCGTCGTTGGCGTGGGCGAGCGGCACCATACCGCTAGCGACGGCGGCGCCAGATCCACCGCTGCTTCCCGCTGGGGATCGTTCCAGATCCCATGGGTTGTTTGTTGGCCCACAACTGAGCGGCTGTGTCGTGGGCACACTGCCAAGTTCGGGCAGGTTGGATTTACCGACCGTGATGAGACCGGCCTGGCGGAAGCGAGCGCCAAGTTCGGTGTCGCCGGTGCCAATATGGCCCATGTTCTTGAGGGCAGCGTTTCCGGACCAGTAGGGGAGGCCTGCCTGATTCGCTCCGAGGTCCTTGAGCAAAAACGGTACGCCGGTGAACGGGCCACTTGGGAGATCGGCCGACTGAGCAGCTTCTCGGGCACGCTCATAGTCCTTATAGATGACGGCGTTTATATAGGGGTTCAACGCCTCAATACGATCGATGGCCGCATCAACCAACTCAAGCGGCGACGCGTCGCCGTTCGCCACGAGTTCGGCTTGCGCCGTGGCGTCCAACTTCGACAGTTCGTCCATAGAGGCAATCTAGTGGCGCCATCATGTCGAAGGGATATCGCCGGAACTCACCAGGCTCGCGGCTTGCGGGCGGAACCTTCCTAGAGCCATCTGGCAGAGACTGTCATCTCATGAAATCGGACACTCTCCATGCCCTAGAGTTCGGCAGTGAGAATGAAGATTGGTGTGCAGCTTCCGGAGGTGGAATGGGAGGTGCCATTTCCGCAGCTCATCGAGATGGCTCAGGCCACCGAGTCCGTCGGATTCGATTCGGTCTGGTACGGCGACCACCTCATCTACGACCTAGCTGTCGGAGCGCGGGGCCCGTGGGAGGCGTGGACAACCCTCGCTGCAATCGCTGCGGCAACGTCGACAATACAACTTGGGCCGCTCGTGGCCTCGACGAGCTTTCACGCGCCGGCGATGCTGGCCAAACAAGCAGCAACCGTCGATGCGATTTCGGAAGGACGCCTGATTGTTGGGCTTGGCGCTGGTTGGAACCGGCGAGAGTACGACGCCTTCGGCTTCCCGTACGCCAACCGGGTTAGTCGCTTCGAGGAAGCATTCACGATCGTGCGCTCGCTGCTCAGACACGGAGAGATCGACTTCCACGGCGCCTACTACGACGCGGATACGTGTGTGTTGCACCCACGTTCGCCTCGGCCTGGCGGCCCGCCGCTGATGATTGGTTCCATAGGCGAACGGATGCTTTCAATCACGCTCCCTCACGTTGACTCATGGAATATGTGGTGGAGCCAATACGGCAACACTGCGGCCGGATTCGCGACCGAGAAGGCTCGTGTCGATTCAAAGCTTGAAGCGATCGGCCGTGCGCCCGGGGAGGTGGAGGCAACCGCTGCGGTTCACGTACGTCTTGACGGCGGGGCGGGCCGGCAGATGGGCGACCTTGTCGAACACCCGATCGAACCGCTCACGGGTACACCTCTGGAGCTCTCCGATCAGCTGCGAGAATGGGAGACAGCAGGCGCAGCACACGTGCAATTGTGCGTCGATCCAATCACCCTCGACAGCATCGAATGGCTCGGCGACGTCTTGACGGCGTTCCGCAAGCTCTAGGCGAAGTCCTGCGGAAGACGCACCACGTCGCTCTCGGAGCGAAGCGGGGAGCTGCACCAAGGTGTGGATGCAAACAACTCACCCTGACCGGCACAGCTCGTACCAGCCGATGCTTTGCGGCGAACCGAAGCCGTCGCCAACTCACTGACCAACAAGATCCGAGGAGTCTGAGTCAAGGTCTAGGGCATCGACATGGGCACAGCCAGATTATTTAGCGGCCTAGAACGCGACCCAGTCCGCATCTCAGGTCAAGACGTTTTCTGACCCGCTGCCATGCCTGCGCCCCCGGCAGAGAGACCGGACAGCAAACTTCGACATACGGTTTATCTGATCGGGGGGCGTTGTGCTGGAGTGAAGACCATGTGCATCTTCTGCGCCTCGACAGCTGGTGCCAACTCCAGTCTCGCTTCAGCCGCATCACTTGGGCGCGCCCGGCGCCACGTCAACGAGGCGGTCGCGAAGAAGCGTAAGGTGCCCATTCGTCGGGCACAGCGTCGTCGACGAGCGGGGGACACATCGATCCTGGGCAGGTCACGCCCGATACTGATCGAACCCAGCTGGGTGCTTCTGTGTAATGAGAACGACGAGTTCACTCTCGTCAAGGATCACACCGTTGTCGTTGAGAACGATGTGATCACCGACGTTTTGCCCAAACGACGGAGTGGTCGGGATCGACGTGTCCGAGCGCCGGGCACGATCCTGCTACCAGGCTTCATCTCGGGCCACACCCATGTTGCCGGTGGCACGGTGACGCGAGGCATCATCGAAGGCGGTCGGAACTATGGGCGCCCGTTAGAACTCGCGGACAGTCTCGACGACGCCGGTCTCGAGGCGATCACGGCCCACAACCTGGCCGAATTGCTGCGCAGCGGCTGCACGACCCAAGTAGAGATGTCGATGAGTCTTCGACAGGTGCAGTCCTATGTGCGGGTAGCGAGCCAATGGGGAGTCCGGGGCTATCCGAGCGCGATGGTCCCTGGCATCGGGCGACTCTTCGATATTTGGCGCCGAAGCGACGATCAGGTCCTATTCGACTCAGTCCCGGCTTCGTTAGCCGAGATTGAGCAGGCGCTCGACTTCGGTCGACAGGTGAACGGCTCAGAGAACGGACGTATTCAGTCGCAGATGGGCGTGCATGCAACCGACACTCAGACCCCCGAGACGATGCAAGCTTTTGCAACTGCTGCAAGAGAGCTTGGTAATGGCATTCATATGCACCTGTCTCAGGGGCCTGCTGAGACTGAGACCGTGCGCCGGCTCTGGGGGAAGCGACCAGCTGAGTGGATTGACGATTTCGGCTTCTACGACGGCCCGCTATTTGCTGCCCACCTGAGCGGCGCTGACCTAGATCTTGACCCGGAAATCCTGCGCGTCAACAATGCCACCTATGCACATAGCCCGTCGGCTGGGGGAGCAGGTGGCGGCACGCAGCCCTGGCCAGAGATGCTCGCTGCAGGCGTCAACACGAACATCGGTATCGATACTCACTCGAACGATCATCTTGAAAACGTCAAGCTGGCGGTGTTGTATGGCCAAGCGCGTTATGACCTGCTCGCGGAGTCTGGGCATCCACTGGCGCGGCCTACGATCTGGGACGCAATACGGGCTGTCACGATCAATCCCGCAAATGGCCTCGGCCGGTCGGACCTGGGCCGGATTCGGCCAGGGGCGAAGGCCGATCTGATCACGGTAGATGTCACCGGCTTGCTGGTTGGCAGTGGTGCGGTACCTCCCGAGCCACTCAACAATCTGTTGTACGCCCACGGACGTTGCGTCCGCGACGTCATGATCGACGGCCATTTCATGGTCAGGAAGGGCTCGCTGGTGGTCGACGATGAGCACCGAGTCATCCGCGACGGCGGTGACGCTGTCACAACCATATGGGAACAGCTGCGCGTCGAGGGCTGGTTCGATCAGTAGCTGCTCGAAGCTAACGGCACGACGGCTGGCTGCGCGACGATGCAGGTATGGCTGAGCACTCCGACGTAGAGATCATGGCGACAGGGCTTCGTTTCCCTGAAGGCCCTATTGCAATGGCTGATGGTTCGATCGTGTTGGTCGAGATCGCTCGACAGACACTGAGTCGGGTTGCCCCCGACGGAACCGTCGACGTGATCGCCCACCTGGGTGGCGGTCCGAACGGGGCGGCGCTCGGTCCCGATGGCAAGGTCTATGTATGCAACAACGGCGGCATGTTGTTTCACGAGGCCAGAGGTAAGACCTATCCCGGTCATATGCCCGCCGACTACACGGGTGGAAGCATCCAACGTGTCGACCCTGTCACTGGCGAATTCGATGTGCTTTACACCCATGCCGGCGATGTGGCGTTGCGAGGACCGAACGATCTTGTCTTCGACCGCCACGGCGGCTTCTGGTTCACCGATCATGGCAAGCTCGCGGATCGTGTGAAGGACCGAACTGGCGTGTTCTATGCCAAGGCCGATGGTTCCTCTATTCAGGAGATGATCTTCCCCCTCGAGGGGCCAAACGGTATTGGCCTCTCGCCCGACGAGAACGAGCTTTATATCGCCGAAACGCCGACGGGGCAAGTGTGGGCCTATGAACTTGCCGGCCCGGGTGAGCTATTGGGCGAGCGTCGTGACAAGCCAGATGGCGGGCGTCTGCTCGCTGGCCGACCTGGCTATTTCATGTTCGACTCGCTGGCTATCGACGGCCAGGGCAATGTCTGCGTTGCAACGATCATCGACGGCGGCATCACGATTCTGTCGCCGTTGGGTGCCGAGCCGCGGTTCGTGCCGATGCCTGATCGGCTCACAACAAACATCTGTTTCGGCGGGAATGATCTGGGTACGGCCTACATCACCCTTTCGTCCACAGGCCTTCTTGCCAAGGTCGCCTGGGACATCCCTGGTTTACGACTCAACTACAGCGACTGACCGACAGCGACGGGATAACGCAGCAACCGCCGGAAGATGTATCGCGTCGACTGCAGCGGCGGTCCATCCCATATACGTCAGCACCAAATGGATCGGCGGTGACTTCGGGCAAGCTGGCTAAGCCAAGCCCTGTATCGATCACGAACAGGTCAAATATCGCTCCGCACGAACGGATGTACCTCGGGTTCGGTTAGTAGCACCAGGCATCATCGATGCCCTCGAGCCCGAACCAATGATTGGCAATACGGAGCGTCACCCCTCGCGCCAGGTCTTGACCGCACGTCTCACAACGCAGCGATGACGTCGGCGGGCGCTTGGACCAATTCGATCAAGACGCCCTGGCCTGAGACGGGGAACTCGTCGTTGCCTTTGGGGTGCACGAAGCAGATGTCATGACCTGACGCCCCTTTGCGGATTCCGCCAGGTGTGAAGCGCATACCATTAGCTTCGAGCCATTTGACGGCCGCAGCCAAGTCATCGACCCAGAGCCCGATGTGATTAAGTGACGGGTCGTGGACCTTGGGACGGGCCTCGGGATCGAGTGGCTCCATCAGATCGATCTCGACGGCGTGTGGGCCCGATCCGAGCTTCAAGATGTCTTCGCGGACGTTCTCGGACTCGCTCTCGAAGTCGCCTACCTTCGGCACACCGAGGGTGTCGACCCACAGGCTTCGTAGCGCGTCCAGGTTCAGACTGCCGACGGCTATCTGTTGCAATCCCAGGATCTTGAATGGCTTGTCGCTCATGTGCTGGCTCGGGTCCTTGCTAGGCGGACGATCTCGATGACTTCGGCAGCGGCTTCCGGGATGTTGGTACCGGGGCCAAAGATAGCCCCGACGCCGTAGCCGAGTAGTTCGTCGTAGTCCTTGGGCGGGATAACGCCACCGCAGATCACGGTGATGTTCTTGCCACCGCCATCGGCGTTCAGCGCGGTCATGAGTTGGGGCACCAGGGTTAGGTGCCCGGCAGCATGGCTCGACACACCGATGAGGTCGACCTCGTGCGCAATCGCTTCAGCGACAGCCTCGTCGGGCTGTTGGAACAACGGCCCGACGAGGACGTCGAAGCCCAGGTCGGCGAACGCTGTTGCAATAACTCGGGCGCCGCGGTCGTGGCCGTCTTGGCCCATCTTGGCCACAAACATCTTGGGAGGCCGACCGAACTCGTCGGTAAAAGAGGCAATGGTGGCGGCTATCGCCGCGTAACCCTCGTCGCCCTCATAGGCAGCTCCGTACACACCTGAAATCAGTTGGGTCTCCGCCTGGTGACGCTCGAAGATGGCTTCTAGTGCATCGCTCATTTCGCCGACGGTGGCGCGTTGGCGTGCAGCAGCGATACATGCAGCGAGCAGGTTGCCATCGCCCATAGCTGTGGAGGTCAATGCAGCGAGCGCACCCTCTGTTGCTTCGGTATCGCGTTGAGAACGCGTCTCTTCGAGTCGACGCACCTGTTGCTGGCGGACATCGGTGTTATCGATATCCAACACATCGACCATTTCAGGATTCGCGACCTCGTACTTGTTGACACCGACGACCACGTCCTCGCGTCGATCCACTCGCGCTTGCTTCCGGGCCGCGGCTTCTTCGATGCGCATCTTTGGCCAGCCTGCAGCAATGGCCTTGGTCATACCACCAGCGTGTTCGATCTCGGCCATCAGCTCGCGAGCCTTATTGGCCAAGTCGGCGGTGAGTTTCTCGACGTAGTAGCTACCGGCCAGCGGATCAATGGTCCGAGTTACACCAGTTTCTTCGGCCAAGATCAGCTGGGTGTTACGAGCGAGTCGTGCGCTGAATTCGGTCGGTAATCCCAGCGCTTCATCGAAGCTGTTGGTGTGTAGTGACTGGGTTCCGCCTAGAACAGCTGAAAGCGCTTCGAAGGCTGTTCTGGTCACATTGTTGTAGGGGTCCTGTTCTGTTAACGAGACACCTGATGTCTGACAATGCGTGCGGAGCATGGAAGATTTTGGGTCTTTGGGCTCGAACTCTGCCATGAGCTCGGACCAGAGCAGACGGGCGGCACGGAGCTTGGCGATCTCCATGAAGAAGTCCTGGCCAATATTAAAGAAGAAGCTCAACCGTCCAGCGAATTCGTCGACATCGAGGCCTTTGGCCAACGCCGCTCGCACGTATTCGACGCCATCGGCGAGTGTGTACGCCAGCTCGATATCAAGCGTCGCCCCCGCTTCTTGGATGTGATAACCCGAGATAGAGATCGAGTTAAATCGTGGCATGTTGTGTGCCGTGTACTCGATGATGTCGGCGACGATCCGCATCGATGGTTCCGGTGGGTAGATGTAGGTGTTACGTACCATGAACTCTTTAAGAATGTCGTTCTGGATCGTGCCTGCAAGCTGATCCTGGGAGACGCCCTGTTCTTCGCCCGCCACGATGTAGCAGGCCAAGATCGGTAACACAGCGCCGTTCATCGTCATCGACACACTCATCTGGTCCAACGGGATGCCATCGAAGAGGATCTTCATGTCCTCGACAGAATCGATCGCCACACCGGCCTTGCCGACATCGCCAAGGACCCGGGGGTGGTCACTGTCATAGCCACGATGCGTAGCCAGGTCGAAAGCAACGGAGAGGCCCATTTGGCCTGCCGCGAGGTTGGCCCGATAAAAGGCATTGGATTCTTCGGCCGTCGAGAAGCCGGCATACTGGCGGATCGTCCACGGCCGATTTGTGTACATAGTGGCGCGAGGGCCACGCACAAATGAGCCCTGACCAGGTACCGAACCCAGATGATCGAGGCCTTCAAGGTCAGCCTCGGTATACAACGGTTTTACGTCGATGCCCTCGGGTGTGGTCACAACGAGCTCGTCTGGGTCTCGGCCCTTGAGTTCTTGTTGTGCGGTCTCTCGCCAGTCCTGCGTGCTCACGTGGTAATCCTACGCGTCCGTACGGGCGTAGACGAAGACCGTGCCAGAGGTGTGTGAACACGATGTAAACATTCATGAGGGTGGGTGCGGCTTGGGGCGCTGGTGTTTACAGTGCGAGCTATGCACGTGCGCTCGTTTGAGATCCACGAGGTCGCTGACACGGACCTCCGGCGACTCCACGATTACCTGCTCGAGGTCGGTGGATTCGAGTTCCGTGCCGGAGGCTCGGGCTTCTTCGTGCTGGTGGGCGAACGCTTCGTTGCATCAGCAGGCGCCACAAACGCCCAGGTGATCATGGCCTCTCGGGAGGCGGACACGATCAATGTCGACGTTGTTGCCGCTGGCGGAGGAAACGCCGATGCATCCAGTCAGCTTGCGACCGCACAACGGGCCACTGAACTGCTCCGAGGCTTCGCTGAACGCTGCGACCTCGAAATCACGGATATCTAAGAGAGCCGTCACGCCGCTTCACCAGAGTGAGGACGAACTCCTAGCAACGTGAGTTCGCTTGGGAAGAATGGACAAACGCGTCACGATGGTCAACGATGCCGATGCGGACGGTCTGGCCGAGATCAGTGTGTGGGGCGGTAAGTGCTACGACGGCGTGTGATTCAGTCTGACGGTTGGCACTCGTGTAGGAACCGCACTATTTCACGACGGCCGACTGCTGCCCAACACCGAGGTTGGCCACATCGAGATAGATGGCGTCCACGCTGAAGAACTCACGGCAAGTCGGGTCAGAAATGACAAGGTCCTATCGCTGGAAGAATGGGCGACTCGGCTCGACGCCTAGCTCCACAGAATAGAAGAATTCATCTGGCGACTTTTACCTCATCGACGGCCGTATCACTAAGGACTTCGACGAGTTCGCATCGATGCTTGAGTCGCGGCCCGTGCTGGTGCCAGCTCAGCTTCGTAATAATGCTGGCATTGTCGGCGCAGCGATGGTTGCCGTCTGAAGAGTGAATCGGCGGAACCGACTCGGGCTGGCTCAAGCTGGGCGGCGACAGCAGTCGCTCGGATTGATACCGGTGTTCGAGACGCGAAGATGGCCGGTGTGGAACACCGGCCATCTTCAAAGAATAGTTCTGGAGTTGTTACAGCTTGCCGATAACGACTTCACAGCTCGAGACGTTGACGCCGCCGCCTTCTTCAACGTCGAGACTGGTGATGACACCGTCTTCGATAATCGCGGCATAACGCCGTGAGCGACTACCCAGGCCGAAGCCGGAACGATCCATGGTCAGGCCCATCGCTGCGGTGAATTCACCGTTGCCATCACCGACCATCACGATGTCGGTGGCGCCTTGAGATTCGCCCCATGCGCCCATAACCCATGCGTCATTTACTGCGATGCAGACGACCTTCGAGACGCCTTTGGCGGCCAGCTCAGTCTCGTTCTGGACGAAACCAGGCATGTGGACCTTAGAACAACCAGGAGTAAAGGCGCCGGGGACGGCAAAGAGGACAACCTTGCCAGAGCCCAGTATGTCACCGGTCTGAACAGGCATTGGGGCACCGTCATCGCCTAGTACTCGAACTTCGACGTCTGGAATCCTGTCGCCAACCGAAACTGCCATAATTTTCACTCCTTATAGAGCCGCCGCCACACCATGTGAAAACGGGTTCGTAGGCAAGTTTAGCGGTCTACCCGGCCGGGTGGTTAGCGTTGTGACGTGGAAAACAATGATGCGCTGGTGTGGAAGTCCGCTGTAGAGCTCAGAACGATGATGCAGAAGGGCGACGTTTCGTCTACCGAGGTGGTTTCCGCGCACCTTGAGCGCATCCACGCTGTCAACCCAGCGCTGAACGCGATCGTCACGCTTGTTAGCGACCACGCACTCGAGATGGCGGCGGCAGCCGATGACCGGAAGGCCGCCGGTGAGGCGCTTGGCCTGCTACACGGATTACCCATTGCTCACAAGGACCTCGCTGATACAGCTGGTATTCGGACGACGTTAGGTTCGACGTTGATGAGTGACCGAGTACCGACGAGGAACGCCCTTGTTGTTGAGCGCGCCATCGATGCGGGCGCCGTAACAATGGGCAAGACAAATACACCCGAGTTTGGGGCTGGATCGCAGACGTTCAATGATGTGTTTGGGCCGACTCTGAACCCGTATGACGTGACTCGGACCTGTGGCGGTTCAAGCGGTGGAGCAGCCGTCGCCCTGGCGTCTGCCATGGTGCCGCTTGCCGATGGGTCCGACATGGGTGGCTCACTGCGCAACCCGGCGTCGTTCTGCAATGTTGTTGGTCTCCGCCCTTCGCCCGGGCGCGTACCGGCATGGCCGAAGGCCCATCCCTGGAGTCATTTGTCGACCGAAGGCCCAATGGCGCGGACCGTCGATGATGTGGCCTTGCTACTAGCGGCGCAGGCAGGTGACGACCCTCGCAGTCCAATAGCGCTCGAGACTCCAGGCGGGTTCTTCGCCCCGCCAATTGGGGAGCCCACGTCGAAGCTGCGGATCGCGTGGGCACCCGACCTGGGTGGCTTGCCTATCCATGCCGACGTTGCCTCTGCGCTCGCCCATGTTCCTGCTGTGTTCGAAGGGCTAGGGCACCACGTCGAGCCAGCATGTCCTGATCTGAGCGAAGCCGGCGACGTCTTCGACACGCTCAGGGCCTGGAGTTTTGCCCTCGGTCATGGCGACCTGATCGACGAGTTCGGCGAGAAGATGAAAGCGACTGTGCAGTGGAATGTGCAGCGTGGACGCGAGCTGCTGATGCAGGACCATCAGAATGCGTGGAAGGTCCGTGCCCAGCTGTACCAGCGAACGGTTGATTTCTTCCAGGATTATGACTTCCTGTTGGCTCCCGTCGCTCAGGTTCCGCCGTTTCCAATCGAAACTGAATACATCACCGAAATCAATGGTGTCGAGCTACAGACCTACATCGAGTGGATGCGTGTTGTTAGCGATGTGACCATTATGAATGTTCCGGCTATCTCGATGCCTGCGGGGTTTACCGACGACGGGCTGCCGATTGGGCTCCAAATAGTGGCGGCACCGCGCGCCGACCTGGCGCTGCTCGAAGTCGCTAAACAGTTCGAGACGGCAACAAATATTGCCGCCCGTCGCCCTCCACCGCTGGACTAACCCTGCGTTCGCTAACGCTCAACCACCTGTGCCGCCGTCGATAGCTTGCGTCGGTTCAGGGCGGGTCGTAAGTGCGTTCAACATGCGTTCACTTCCGGCTGGCGGGTCAGTCCAGTCGAGTGCATGACCGGCGGCGTTCAGTTCGAGACGCACCGAACTCATAGCGTCGATGGTTGCGTCGTTAAGAAATGGGATCCGGGCGAAGTCGACGGTCACGCCATTGTCGGAAGCCTTGGCAGCGTCACGGAGCCCTTGTTCAAATTTGGCGTCATTGGCCAGCCAGATCATGCCAACTGGCTGCACTGTGATCCGACCGCTTTCGTCGCGGACATGGTCCATGGAGAAGCGACGGCTGAGGTGTAACACGGCCGTTAGGATCACCCCGAGAATCACGGATCGTTCAACACGAGGTGTGAAGGCCAGGACTGCGCCGGCAGTTGCCCATGCCAGCAACGCTTGTGTCTTCGTCCGTTGCCAGAGACGAAGTAATTTGAGCGGTTTGACGAGTGATGACGCGGCGGCAAGCACGATGGCCCCAAGCACTGCCGTCGGGAGCGGTTCGAGAACACTGGCGAACGGCAGGAATGCAATGACGATCAGGCCGGTGACGCCACCGCTCCAACGAGTCTTGGCGCCAGCAAGCCGGTTGATCGAACTCCTGGAGAAAGATCCACCGACGGGATAACCGCCCGAGAACGCTGCCACAAAATTCGCGGCGCCCGACGCAATCATTTCCTGGTTTGCGTCCCAACGCTCGCCTGTCTCATTGGCAAAGGTCCGCGCAATCGATGCTGGCTCAGCAAATCCAACAAGTGCGATGATGATCGCGCCGAGGAGCAGCGTAGGTATCTGATCCCACGGCAAGTTGAAACTGATAGGCGGCAGACCCTCCGGGATCTCGTCAATGGTGGGGCCGGAATACCCGCGAGTTCGCGAGTAAACAATGCCGATGATCACCGCAAACAACACACCTGGAAAGAGGGGACTGATGCGTCGCCCACCGAGGAATAACACGACGGTCACTACACTCAGCACTACCGAAGGCCCAAGCCATGCGCCCGGGTGCACAAGGGACCATGCGGCCTGCCATAAGACGCCGCCGTCGGGAGGCGAGACTCCCAATGCTTTTGGCAACTGCGATGACATGATCACGATCGCAGCGCCTGACATGAAACCCATCACTACGGGTGCACTCATCAGGCGGACAACTTGGCCAAGGCGAGCGATGCCGAATGAGACTCGCATTGCCCCGACCATGAATGCCATGAGGGCGGCGATGGCTGGCAATTCGGCAGGGCTGACGTCTGGCAGCGCCGCAATTGTTAGGAGGCTGGTTACGGCCACAGGTCCTGTTTGTAAATACGGCGAGGACGCTAGTAGCGCGAAGACTAAAAGTGGGAACGCGGAGGCGAACAGTCCGATGTACGGCGGTAGTTGTGCGAGTTCCGCGTACGCGAGTGACTGCGGAATGAGAACCATCGCAACACTGGTGCCAGCAATGACGTCGGTGGCCGCAAGCCGCGGAAAGTGTAACCGTGCCACTGTAAACAGAGTAGCGGTAGCTGAGGGCTGGATCCGGCTACTCCCCGGCAGTCAGCTTTGCGGCTCCAAACACATTGTCTGCGGAGCTGTTCGCATAGGCGGGTCCGGCCGTGGACTCGATACCAACAGCGGTTGACGGACTCTCGCCATCGACATGGCCCATGACGCCTCGGTACAACTCATAACCCAAGAGTTCGCGGAGGCGGGGCGGGTATTCTGGAAGTTCATCGTGTGGGATCGATAGGTAGTGGTTCTGCTGCGTCCGGAAAAAGCCACGCACGTATTGCACGTTCAAGCCCAGCCGCCATTCGTCCTCGGTCGTGTTGGGCCCGCCGCAGTGCCAGAGTTGGCTGTCCATGATCATCACGCTGCCAGCGGGCATCTCGGCAGCGATCGCTATCGACTCGTCGTCTGGATTTGGGTGGCCGGGTTCCCGATGAGATCCTGGCACGATGCGGGTTGCGCCGTTGGCTGCGGTGAAGTCCGTGAGCGCCCAGATCGTGGTGACCATCATTGGCCGATGAGGACGCCCAATTTTGAAGAAACCGTCGTCGGCGTGCAGGCCCTGTAGCTGTTCACCAGGGCCGATGTCCATCGCCGTGGTGCCAGACAAGATCAGTTCACGTTCGAGGACTCGTTCGACGATATCAAGCACGGGCGCATGGGTAGGTAGACGACGAAACACCGGTGCTCGAGGCACCAAGTTGTAGAGCCGCCGAGTCGCGAACCCTTCGGCCCTGGTTCCTTTGGGTTCGATGCTGAGATCGACAAACTGTTGTCGTAGCGTGTCTCGCAGTTCCGTGTTGAATGCGGGTTCAATGGCGCCGGGCACGATGGTGTAGCCCTGTTCTGCGATCTCTGCAAGGTGCGTATCCATGCATGTAATCCTAGGCGAGCCCCAGTCCCGTGTCGTACTCGCAGTTCCTCGTGAGTGATCTAGTCGGAGATGTCGAAAGGCGAGCCGTATCGATTGCGGAAGACAACCTCTTCGACAGGTTTGCGGCTGAGTTTTGTGTACTGCTTCTCGGGGACGGGCCAGCCGACGGCGACGAGCGCTCCGACTGCAACCTCGCCGGGCAGGTCGAGTAACTCGGCGACAGCGGCTTCCTCAGCGGCCAGCAGCGTGGTCAGTGCCGATCCCAAGCCTTCATTACGGCAGCCCAATAACACGTTCTGCACGAAGGTGTACAAGGACCCGCCGCCAACGATGCTCTGACGGTCCAAGTCCTTGTCCGTCACCGCTAGTGTCCAGAGTTCGACGCAGCAGACCAGCAACGCTGGCGCGTTGGCCAGCGACTTCGCAAAGTCATCGGTGCGGGTAAGGCGGTGTTGTGCCGGGTTATAGGAATCCATCTTCGTTTGGGTATCTGTCGTCTGGTATCCGACAACGCCCTCGCGGGCCTGGTCGAGGTAGACGTTCCACTGCTTCGCGTGGAGGTCTGCGATCTTTTGCTTGAGTTCGGGGTCTGTCACAACGATGGTTCGCCAGCCCTGACGATTGCCGCCCGACGACGCGAAACGGGCGTGGTCAAAGATCCGATGCAGGATCGTGTCATCAACGTGATCATCGGTGAAATACCGACACGATGGGTTGCTGCGCATTGCCTCGTAAAGCTCCATGCCATGACACTACGAGCAATGGTCGTCGCGGCCTAGCCCGCTGCGTAGAGCAGGCGATCGATAATTGATCCTTGGAGACGTCCATCCTGTCCTACAGCTTCTCCGTCCATCGGGTCAGGGCCATAGAACCAGCGTCCGCTCACCAGATAGCTCCATCGGCTTCGGTTGACTTACGCGGAAACGGAGGCTTGTCGAGCCCGCTGATCCAGTCAATGATGGTTATAGGTGAGATAGCGTGAGGGGTATGCAGCAACGGCCCCGTCGAAACCGAAGCACCGCCGCCATCCGTGCGATGGCTCGCGAGACCAATCTTGGTGTGCACAACTTGATCCTGCCTCTCTTCGTGCAAGAAGGGGAAGGAAAGTTCACGCCTATTGCCTCGATGCCGGGCCAGGCCCGCCTGTCAATAGACCTCATGGTCAAGCACTGCCAGACCGTGGCCGAAGCTGGGGTACCCGGTATCGCTCTGTTTCCGGCGCTTCCTGACGATCAGAAAGACACCCACGGCACCAGTTCTACCGATCCTGACAACGTGAACCTGCGCGCTGTTCGAGCCATCAAGGCTGCAGTGCCGGAACTGATGGTGATCACCGACGTCGCTCTTGATCCATATAGTTCCGACGGTCATGATGGCGTGGTCATCGATGGTCAGATCGTGAATGACGAAAGCGTCGAAATTCTGGCTGCTATGGCCGTGGCCCAGGCTGAAGCTGGCACCGATGTTGTGGCGCCTTCGGACATGATGGATGGCCGTATCGGGGCCATCAGGCAGGCCCTCGATGCAGGAGGGCATCAGGACGTGCTCATCAATAGCTACTGCGCAAAGTACGCGAGCGCCTTTTACGGCCCATTCCGCGAGGCTCTCGATAGCGAGCCACGCGGCGGCGATAAGAAGACCTATCAGATGGATCCAGCCAACCGGCGAGAAGCGCTACGGGAGCTGCGACTCGACGAGATGGAAGGCGCTGACTGGGTCATGGTCAAACCTGGTATGCCGTATCTGGACGTCATTCGAGACTTCCGTGAGAACACGACACTCCCGGTTACTGCCTATCAGGTCAGTGGCGAGTTCGCCATGCTGAAGGCGGCAGGTGCAAACGGCTGGATTGACTACGATGCATGCCTGCTCGAGAGCCTGACCGCGTTCCGGCGTGCTGGCGCCGACCTGATCTTTACGTACGCTGCTCTAGAAGCCGCTGCTCTGCTTGAGGGGTAACAATTAGCGCGCCCCGGCCGGCGCTTGACCCAGCTATCGAGGTCCGCCCCGGTACCGACATCGATGACGCATGGACTCGCTTCGAAGTATTCGAAGCGCTTCACCATTCGATGCAGATCTGTAATCCGTTGACCGGCGCAGAACTTGATGAAGTGCTCGACGCTATGGAACTCACCAACGATGCGGCAGTGTTGGACTTGGCCTGTGGCTATGGCGAATTGCTGTTCCGCTCCGCTGAGCGTGCGCGGATACAAGGGACGGGTGTGGATCTATCGCCATGGATGATTGCGGCGGCTGCCAACGACCAGCGATCGCGCCACATGACCTCTCGCCTGACATGGGTTCTCGGCGAAGCGAGCGACTTTACGCCGTCTCACCACGCAAACGTGGCGGTCTGTATTGGTGCTGAGTGGGTCTGGCATGACTTTGGCGGAACGGCCCGAGCCCTTGCGGGGCATCTTGGTCACGAGGGACTGGCCGTGGTGGGCGCGGCCCGGCTTCACACCGCCGCAGATCCTGATGAGGTACGGCGAGTGCGAGGTGCGGTCGAGACGATTGATGACCAGCGCAACGTATTGCGTCACCACGGGTTCGAACCAGTACATCGCGTCGACGCTGACGATGCTGGATGGGATGCGTACCTGAAGCGCACAGCAGACGCTGCCCGATCTTGGGCCGACCTCCATCCGGGCCCGGCAAGCGATCAGTGGATTGAGGACCAAG
>Ga0114997_10000354_pt1 | contig 37192 bp, 41 predicted proteins | sample ArcticOcean_MG_C_2_FD_87045 | JGI IMG/M metagenome (GOLD analysis project Ga0114997, IMG submission 87045) | Marine microbial communities from western Arctic Ocean - ArcticOcean_MG_CB4_136 | ecosystem: Environmental > Aquatic > Marine > Oceanic | place: Arctic Ocean: Canada Basin | collected... | reverse complement strand
CTTTGTTCCCATTGAACCACTTTACTTTACCCTTAAGACTCATTTACTCGTTCCTTAGTTGTTTATATTTTATTACAGATACTCTGTAATAATGCTGGTTTAATATGTTCAAGATAGATATGTCAAGTTTAAATATGATATAAAAAAACAGCTAAACTTGCATTATCTTGGTAAAAATTGAGAGATAAGTGTATATATTTTCTGAAACGTCTATCCTTGAACCAAGCCACAAACCAGCTTAATAATCCTACTATTAAACTTTAAGTAACTAAAAAAAAACTTAGTCAACCAATTTGAGTAATATTATAATTTACAAATGTACAAAATAACAAATTTTAAATTTTCAATTTTATTTTTTTTAATGCTAGCAAGTTTTGTAATTAGACTAATAGCTGTTTTGGTATACGGAGATGTGAGGATTGATAATGAGTGGAATGTTCTTCTAGATCATTTATACGATCACAATATATACGCATATCATAAATTTGAAAATGAATTGATACCAACCACGTATATGCCTCCAATGTACCCATTCATTTTATATTTCTTAAAAATAATATCTTTTGAAAAAGTAAATATACTTTATATGATTTTTTCTTTTCATATAATACTATCAGTAATATCAGTTTATTTTTTTTATAAAATTAATGAACAATTTTTTTCTAGAATTATTTCTATAATTAATTCATTCATTTTTTCTTTTTTTCCTTTATCCATTTATGCAGTGACACAAACTTCTTCAATTACACTTCAAATTTTTTTATCATTATTATTTTTAAGATATTTTTTTTTGGTTACTAATAATAGTTCAAATAAAAATATTATAATATTTTCTATAATTTGTGGACTTTCATTACTTACACGTGGAGAATTTATTTTAATATTTATTCTAACGTTGGCTTATATTTTGATTTGTAAAAAAATGATTTTTATAAACCTAATTAAAATTTTTCTAATTAGTATAATTATTATATCTCCATACTTGGTTAGAAACTATGTAACTTTTGGAACAATACATATTGTTAATGTAACTGGATATGCGCTTTGGAAAGGAAACAATAAAAACTTGCTCGTTGAAGGTTTTAGAAATATTAATGGATCAGAAACAGAACTTTTAAAAAAAGAAGGAATAGATTTAAAATTTAAAAATATTCCAAAAAATATTTCTTATGAAGCCAATAAAGATAAATTTTTTTTTGATGTTGCTTTGCAAAATATTTTAGAAAAACCAAGTGTATATTTGCTTCTCTATATTAAAAAAGTATTTTCATTTTATTTTTTGGATATAGACTCTAGTTATAAAAATTACTATCACTTTATGCATATTGCTCCAGTTATCTTAATATCGATTTTATCTCTACCTGGTTTAATAATATTTTTAAAATCAAAAGATTTTCAAAAAAATTATATTATTTTTTATTTAATATTATTTGTTTCAATTTTTTCAATTTTTTTTATTCTACCTCGTTATAAACTTGTCATACTTCCAATGCAGATTATTTTATCAGCTTTCAGTATTAAATTTTTTGCAAGTAAATTAACTTCATTTGTTAGAAAAATTACACGTTAAATATGAATTTAAACTTTAGTGAAAAGATTTTTAGTTTTTTTCATCAATTAATTGAAAAAAAATATCATTTGAAAAAGTTATCACAAGTTATCAAAAATAATGCTAATTTTAAAAGGCCTACAGTTTTTGATGTGGGTGGTAACGAAGGTGAATCTATAGATTTTTTTTTAAATTTATTTATAAATCCTAAAATTTATTCATTTGAACCTGAGGCAAAATCTTACAAAAAACTAAGAAAAAAATATAAAAATAATAAAAAAGTTAATTTGTATAATTTTGCTTTTGGTAGTGAAAAAAAAAAAATGGATCTAAAAATAAATGTTAAGTCTTCAACTTCTACATTTTCTAAGATTAATAAACATTCAAAATATTATAACTTAAAATCTTTAATTCTTACCCATGGAAAAGGTAGTATATTTACAGGCATAGAGAATGTTCAAGTTGATAAACTAGACAATTTTTCTAATAAAAATAAAATAAACAATATTGATATACTAAAAATTGATACTGAGGGTTTTGAGTTAAATGTAATAAAAGGTGCAAAAAAAACTTTAAAAAAAACTAAACTATTAATAATTGAGTTTCAATTAAATGACATGTATTTAAATTATAGTTCTAAAAAAATTGATAATTTTTTAAAATTTAACAATTTTATTTTTATTGATTCACTAAAATTCCCTTTTATGCAATATGAAGACAGAATTTATATTAATAAAAATATAAAAAATGATTAAAAACAAAGAAACCTACACTCTTGGAATTTGCAATGGAGAAACATCTTCAGCTTGTTTGTTTATTAATAGCAAATTAGTAGCTGCGGTTAGTGAAGAGAGATTTTCAAGGATAAAACTTGATAGCTCTTTTCCTGTTCGATCTATAAATTATGTGATTAACCATGCAAATATTACTTTGCCTGAGATAAAAAATATATCATACGCATGGGCTAAAAATTTTAACCCAAAACTAAAAGAAAAATACGATAAACGTGGAACAGATTGTAAGAAGATTAGCAAACTTTCTTTTGATATTTTTTCTGAGAGAATTAAATGTGAAGTTGATCGTGATAAAAAAAAACAAAATGAATTTGAACAATGGGCAAAATCTTCATTGTCAAAAGATCAATTCGAATCGGTGTCACGTTTTTATCATCATGAAGCACATGCTGCTAGCGCTGCCTTTCTTAGTCCTTTTGATAAAGGTTTGGTGTTAACATCTGACGCAAGAGGTGATTTTGAAGCACTCACAATCTGGCTGTTTGAAAGAAATTCTAACAACCCTTTAATAAAAATATATTCTTCAACTTCAAGTGATTCTTTAGGTTTTTTTTACGGAAGAATTACTGGACTTCTTGGTTTTGAACCAATGCGTCATGAAGGAAAAATAACTGGTCTTGCTGCTTATGGCGACCCTATTAAAGCACGTTCGCTTATGCGTTCAATGATTGATGTAAAAAATGGAGAGTTAATTGCATCGCTTGGAGATTTATATAAACCTTTTTTTTCACCTTACAGTAAATCATTAGTGGATGAGATAAAGAAATTTTCACGTGAAGATATAGCTGCTGCTGCACAAGAACATTTAGAATGGTGTCTATCTGAAATCTTAAAATATCATTCTAAAAAAAATAATATTAAAAAAATGTCATTAATGTTGGCTGGAGGAACATTTGGTAATGTAAAAGCAACACAAGTACTTAAATCACTTAATTTTATTAGTCAAACATTTGTTCAGCCCCAAATGAGTGATGGAGGGTTATGCATTGGTGCAGCTGCTTTATCAATGCATTCAAGAAAATTAAAAGTAGATCCTTTGGAAAATGTTTACTTAGGGCCGTCTGTTGAAATTAAAAAAATAAATGAATGGAAAGATCAATTTCCTAATTTGAACTTTGATATATGCCTTTCTATGGAAAATAAAATTTGTGAAGATTTAACTAACAATCATGTCTTAGGTCTAGTTCGTGATAGAATGGAATTTGGACCAAGAGCTCTATGCAATAGAAGTATAATTTACAAAACAAGTGACAAAAGTATAAATGATTGGTTAAACAAAAGATTAAATAGAACTGAATTTATGCCTTTTGCTCCAGTAATTAGAAAAGAAACAGCTAAAGTTGCTTTTAATAATTATTTATCTAATGATTTAACGTTAAAATTTATGACCTCAACAATTAATTGTACAAAAGAATTCGCAAAAAAATGTCCCGCTGTTACACATATAGATCAAACTGCTAGACCTCAAATTATTGAAGAAGATGAAGATCCATTCCTATGGTCTTTGCTTAAAAAATGGGAAAATATTTCAGGAGAGATGGCTTTGGTTAATACATCATTCAATGCACATGAAGAACCAATTATTTGCAATGAAAGAGAGGCTGTGGATGCACTAATTAATAATATGATAGATGTTTTGTATATACAAAATATGAGAATCTCAAAAAAAGTATAGTGAAAAATTAAAAATTTTTAAAATCTAATTTTAAGTTCCAGTTTCTTATAAAGTTATTAGATCTATTGTTTATAATTAATTTTTATGTGGTGGCCAGAGCTGGAATCGAACCAGCGACACAAGCCTTTTCAGGGCTCTGCTCTACCGACTGAGCTACCTGGCCTAATTAACCCCTGTAGATTATTCTACCTTTGGTTAAATCATAAGGAGTGACTTCTACTGTAACATTATCTCCTGTAAGAATTCTTATTCTATTCTTTCTTAATTTTCCAGCTGTATGTGCTAGAACTTCATGATTGTTTTCAAGCTTTACCCTGAACATCGCATTAGGTAACAACTCAGTTACTTTGCCTTTGAACTCTAAAAAATCTTGTTTAGCCAACGTCATCTCCTTTTTCATTTATAGTTTTATTTAATATTATTAGATAAATCAATATTCAAAATTTATTCATTTTAATCTTTTAATCTTTGCCCCACAGTTTGATAGTATACTTTCAATATTTTCATACCCCCTATCTAAATGATAAATTCTATTTACAATAGTTGTATTTGAAGCGACCAGTCCTGCCAAAACTAGACACACTGATGCTCTTAAGTCTGTTGCCATCACCTGTGCACCATTTAACTTGATCTCTCCAAAAATTTTTGCCTCATTGCCTCTAGTTTCAATACGCGCTCCCATTCTTCTTAGTTCCGAAACGTGCATAAAGCGATTTTCAAATATATTTTCTCTAATTTTTGAAACACCGACAGCATTTGTCATTAATACCATGATTTGAGCTTGTAAATCAGTTGGAAAGCCTGGGTATGGTTTTGTTTCAATATCAATATTTTGGAGTTTTTTTAAACGATTTACAATTATATGATTTTTCTTTTCTGTTATCTCCACTTTCATTTTTTTTAATACTTTTATTTCTGTCGATAGTATTCTTGGATTTATATTTTCAATCTTCAATTTTCCTTTTGTTAGTGCTGCTGCGATCATGTAAGTGCCAGCTTCAATTCTATCAAAAATAACTCTATGCGTTGTAGATTTTAATTTTTTTATACCAATAACATTTAATCCACGATTTCCAACTTTTGATATTTTGCATCCCATGCTTTTTAAAAAAATTATTAAATCATTTACCTCTGGTTCAATTGCGCAATTTCTTAATTTCGTTTTTCCATTAGAAAAACAAGCTGCAATTAATATATTTTCTGTAGCTCCAACTGATATTTTCGGAAAATTTATTAAACATCCATTTAAGCCTTTTTTTGCTGAAGCAATAATATAACCATCTTTTATTCTTATATCTGCTCCCATTTTTTTTAATGCTTCTAGATGTAAATTTACTGGTCTAGAGCCTATCGCGCACCCTCCTGGCAAGGATACTTTGGCAACTCCATATTTAGCAAGCAAGGGACCAAGAACTAAAACGCCCGCCCTCATCGTTTTTAAAAGATTGTATGGCGCAAAAGTTTTTAATTTTTTTTTATTAGAAATGATAATTTTTTTCTTTTTTTTTATAAATTTTATAGACGATCCTAATGTGCTTAGTAGATTAACCATAGTTAATACATCTTTTACTATAGGTATGTTTTTAATTGTAACTGAATTATTAGTTAATATAGTTGACGCTAATATTGGTAAAGTTGCATTTTTGGAACCAGAAACTATGATGGTCCCAGATATTTTTTTACCACCATTAATTTCTAATTTTTCCATTAAATTTAAAACTAAACTTTTGGTAAAGTAACACCACTTTGCTTCATGTATTTTCCATTTCTTTTTTCATATGTTATTTCAGGTTCTTTATCTCCTTTTAAAAAAACAAATTGCGCTGCACCTTCATTTGCATAAATTTTTGCTGGCAATGGCGTAGTATTAGAAAATTCAAGCGTTACATGTCCTTCCCAACCCGGTTCAAGTGGAGTAACATTCACAATGATTCCACATCTTGCATAAGTAGATTTACCTAAACATATTACTAAAACATCTTTTGGTATTTTGAAGTATTCTATAGTACTTGCTAGTGCAAATGAGTTAGGTGGTATCACACATTCATTTACTGTCCGAGATACAAAACTATTATTTTTAAAATTTTTTGGGTCGACAACTACAGAGTCAACGTCTGTAAAAATTTTAAACTCATTAGAGACTCTAGCATCATAGCCAAATGAAGATAATCCGTAAGAAATTACTTTTTCTCGTTTCTGTTCAGGAACAAATGGATAAATCATTTGTTTTTCTAGTGCCATTTTTTTAATCCAACGATCTGGTAGAACGCTCATTTGTTACCCTTTATTGTTTTTTTTACTTTATTTTGAAATATTTTTCTCTTTTTAAGATTTTTTTTTAATGCACGTTCTATTCTTTGAAATTTTTCTTCTTTTTCTAATTTTATTTGCATTCATTTTATTTTTGATTTGGATTTGTTAAATCGTCGAGTGTTATGATTTTTTCAATATCATGTGTTTTGGACTCCGTATTTGCTTTGGGTTGAGATTCAATAGTCAAACCTCTTTTAGCTCTTTTTTGAGCAAGTCGTGCTTTTCTTTTAGCCTCTTTTAGCATGGCTCTTTCCCCACGTTTAGATTTGTAGTCGTAGTGTATACCCATAAATTTACCATCGTTTGATATTTGTTTGTACTTTGTTGCTTACCACATTGTCAAGTTAGTTCAATAATATGGCAGTTTTTTGCTTACTCGCTAAACTAGATATTTTATAATTCTAATTTCACGAGAGCCTATATAACTATTGATTACAGATCATTAGTGATAAAAGAGAGATATCTGATAAATTTGAATTTTGCACCCAATATAATTCATTTGATTATCCACTCTTTTAATTTCTCAATATTTTCAACAATATATTTTGGGAATGTCTCGTCTATTTCTACTTTTTTATATATATTTTTTCTATTAAATATATCTTGACCTTTATCAATTTTTTCTTGAATTTTTTTAAGATCTGCTATTTCTGGTTTATTAAACTCTCCATGAGCAAATGACTTTATTTTTTTGTATATGTTTTCAGGACTTTGTAAATATGCAAAGTGCCAGCCTCCATTTTCAATAATCTGAAGATCTCTAGGTTTATCAATTCTCCAAAATGGATATTTTTTAAACTTTAAGTTTCTTAACCATTGTGGTGATTTTAAATTTTTTTTTAAACATATTTTGGATCCGTGCCAATTATTTTCATTTTCATTTAATAAATTAATTTTGTAATTAAACATTTTTTGTGAAAATACAGCATATTTTTTTTTTTTATTAAATTGATTAAGTTTATTTAGATCTGGTATTTCGTCCACATCTGATAATATTACAAGATCATCTGCGTGACATTTTTGCAATCCTTTCATAAGAGAATTTCTTTGATGCTGCTCTACAAGAGATTCCCCACCTGAATGAAATTTTTTAATTTCATTGGCTGTATCATCAACAACTATATAAATTATTTTTTTTTCAAACTTTTTAAATTTTTTAATATCAAAATTTAATTTTTTAGCATTGCCTTGATGGTCGGTAGTAGATTCTACTATTACAAAATAATCAACAAATTCATTTAATATATTTAGTCTCAAATCTAAAATATGCTCTTCATTAAAAAATTGAAAACAGTCATAGATTGCCATAATAAAATATAAGTTATATTGTTTTACCAATCAATAAAATTAAGGTATTTAAAAAAAAAATTTATCTTTTAGTTTTTGTAATTCTAAATTAAATGAAAAATTTAATTTTTCAGATATAGTTTGTAACAGCTTAATGTGACCAAAAATTAACATTAATGATATAAATTCTTTTTCCCTAGATAAAATTATCTTTTTTCCTAGATCATTTAAATAATTTGGAATAAATATCATGTCCATTTCGACTGGTGATCTGGTTATATGAGGTCCTATTCCTGTCCATTCACATGTCATATAATTTATATTATATAGATGATCTAATAATTTGCTCCAGTGTGGAACATTTTTATACATTGGAACTACTTGTACTTCTACTTTCATCATTAAGGGTCTGTATTCACCCAGTCCCTTTAAAATCTCTAACTCTGCTCCTTGAGTGTCAATTTTTAAAAAATCTAAATGATCAACACCTAATTCACTTAGACTATCACTGATTGTATCGCAATCTATGTAAATTTCTTTAGTAACATTAAAGGTAGAAAAATCTTTTTTTTTAAAATTATATAAAGCATGTGCATCTTTATCTGGTTTATACATTGAAGAGCTGCCCGTGCGTTTTCCCAAAATATATATATTTTTTTTACATTTTGAGCTCCACAAACCTTTTGAAATTACTTTATAACCTTGTTTAATTAATTTTTCAGCTTCAAGTTCTATTGGTTCAACAACAATTGGAGAAAAAAAATTATTATATTTACTTGAAAATATATGGGCATTAAAAAAACCACCTTGCGCACCAACATCCAATGCGTTTAATTTATTTCCACCTAATAGCTCGGTGACAAAACTAACGTGATTATCATCTATATGCACCTCATGACGTAGCTTATTTAGTTGATTTATTATTCTAGAATTTAACCTCAATATAGTAAAAAAATTTGAAATAATTGGAACAAGAAAATATATTACTTTAGATAGCAGTCTATAAAATAATCTTATTATCTTTGATAGTACAAACTTAATCATTTTTTGGTAAATGTTGTTAATCCTAATTTTTTTTCTTTGATTCTTGAAGAAGAACAATGAATATGGCTCCTATCGATAATAAGAGTTTCACCGAATTTCCAATGATAAATCATTTCTACTTCAAGACCCTTAAGATTATTTATATCTATATGTGTTAAGTATTTTTCATGAATTGATTTATCAAACTCTTTCCTGCCTAGGTGGGCTGATGATCTATCATTTTGATCAGACTTTGGTTTGAAAGCTAGCTCTTCCTGATTGATTGTAAAAGATGTTGATCTTCCATACCATCTATTTTTAAAAATAACTGTGTCTCCAAATGGTGACAATGGTGTAACAACTTGTTTAAAAATAACATCTTCTTCATAAAATCCAGAATCAACATGTAATGGTAGAGGGGAAAAGCTCTCATGAAAAAGACCTAAATAGTCTTCACCGGTTTCTGATTTTAAAGTATCCATTCTAAAATTTCCCAAAACATTTTTAATTTTATTACAATATATTTTATCTAAATCTTTATTGTAATTTTGCACCCATGACTTTTTTTTTACATTTTGTTTTTTATTAAAAAATTTATCAGGTAAGCTCATATAAAGATCTTGAATCATCTTTATTTCTTTTTTAGAGAAAAGATTTATAATCTTAGGGGCAGATTCGAAAGACTTAATTTTATCTATATTTTTTCTTTTCATAATATTTATTGTTTAAAGTAAAACTTCTTAATAATAAAAGCTATAATCAAAATAAAAGAAAATGCTATTATAGGAACATAGATCTCAGGGGATGATAAAATATTAGAAATATTGAATTCCGTATTTTGTTCAATAACTTTTTCAATTCCACTGCCTAAAGAAACAGTCACAAACATTGAGGGGGCACTACCAAAAAAAGTGGCTAAAAAATAATTTTTTATAGACATATTGAATAAAACTGGCAGAACATTTTGTACTGCAAAGGGTACTCCTCCTCCTCCGATGAATCTAAATATTGTAAAATAAAGAATATCATTTTTAATAAAAAAATCTTTTAATTTAGAAAATTTTGTTGCTAGTTTTTGTGCAATTAAATCTCGAAAAAAAAAACCTGCTAAAAAATATAAAAGTGTAGCACCGATTGTTGTAGATGTTAGTATAATTAAAATTCCCCACCATTTACCAAAAACAAAACCTGAAAAAATTAATACAGGCAGCGCAAAGCCTAAACATAAAATCCAAATAATTACAAAAATAAAAAATGTAGTAGTTAATAATAAAAAATTTTCATTTTTATACTTTAAAATAATATCCTTATTTAGCCTTATAAATTCATAGCTCATTAGATCTTTAATATCGACTACAGAAAATAAAAAAAATAGGCCAGTTAAAATTATGATTAAATAAGATAGACCAAGAATTAGTTTTATATTTAAGGATTTTAGATTCATAAATTAATTTTTAACTGTACTTATATGTACTTATTACCTATAACTATCAAAAAATTTTAGTAACGACTAAATATATTTTATGAAAAGAACTTATCAACCTAGCAGAATTGTTAGGAAAAGAAGGCATGGATTTAGATCTAGGATGAAAAAAGTAGGTGGCAGGAAAACTATAGCAAGAAGAAGGGCCAAAGGAAGAAAAGTAATATCCACTTAAATTGACTTCTAAAATGATCAAATTTAAGAGTCTAAAACAAAGCAAAGAGTTTTTAAAAATTCTCAAGAAGAAAAAAATAAACACAAGATATTTTACAATTTATTTTGACAAAAATTTAAATAATATTAATAAATATCTAAATATAAGTTTTGTAATGAAAAAAAAGATTGGAAATGCTGTTACGAGGAATAAAGTAAAAAGGAAATTAAAATATGCGGTACAAAAAATTTCAAAAGAAAGTTCATTAATAGATTTAAGTTGTACTTATGTGATTTTTGGAAAGAATAATGTATATAAAGATAAATTTTCTAATGTCTTTAATGAAGTAAACGAGACATTTAAAAAAATTAAAAGTATAAATAAATAAATATGAAATTACTTAGTAATCTTTTAATTAAAACAATAAAATTATATAAATATTTTATTTCACCCTACTTTCCGTCAAGTTGTAGATATCTTCCTACTTGCTCTGAATATTTTATAGAATGTATAAATCTTAATGGATTTTTCATAGGTTTCTTCTTAGGAATGAAAAGAATATTAAGATGCCACCCGATTAAAATTTTAGGTGGAAAAAGTGGATATGATCCTGCTCCAAAAATAAACAAGAGAGTAAAATAAATGGATTCAAAAAATGTATTAATAGCTGTAATTCTTTCTACAATGGTTTTAATTTTTTGGTCAACCTTTTTTGAACCTCCGGTTATTGAACAGCAAAATAATGAAAACCAAATATCAAAAAATGGAGATGCTTCTTCACCTTCAATTGATAAAAAAGAAATAAAAAGTCAAATTACAAGAAGTAAAGCACTTAAAAATACAACAAGAATTAAAATTGAAAATGATAATATTAAAGGTTCTATATCACTTAAAGGGGCAATTATAGATGATATTATATTTAAAAATTATAAAGAAAGCCTTGATAGTGAAGATAAAGTTATTTTTTTAAATCCTAAAAATTCTCCAAATCAATATTTTATTGAAACAGGTTGGGCCTCAGGTAACAATGCAAAAGTCAAACTACCGGTAGATAGCACACTTTGGAGCGTAAAGGGCAATTCTACACTTACACCAAGCACGCCTGTGACTCTCGAGTGGGATAATAACGAAGGTTTAGTTTTTATTAAAAAAATTGATGTTGATAATAAATTTTTATTTAAAATTGAACAAAGTATAAAAAATAATTCAAATAAATCTTTTCAATTTTACCCTTACGCGCAAATAACTAGGAGTGGCAAACCAGAAGGAAGGCAAATATACATTTTGCATGAAGGATTTCTTGGTGTCTTTGGAGAAGAGCTTAAAGAAAAAGACTACGGCGACATTGAAAAAGAAAAATTCACTATTAACAGCACAAAGGGTTGGTTAGGTATTACTGATAAATATTGGCTTACCGCAATAGTTCCAGAAAAAGGAAGTGAGTTTAAAGCAGAATTTTTAGCAAAAGATAATGAGTATAAGGCCAACTATATAATTAAAAATGTGAGCATACTTAATCCAGGAGAATCTATTAAAAATAAAATAAATACTTTTGTTGCAGCAAAAGAGGTTGCTGTAATAGATAAATATGCAGAAAATCTTGGTATAGAGAAGTTTGATTTAGCTATTGATTGGGGTTGGTTTTATTTTTTTACAAAACCACTATTCTTTATCATTGACTATTTTTTTAAACTTACTGGAAACTTTGGATTTGCTATTGTAATTATAACTGCGTTAATTAGATTAATATTTTTTCCCCTTGCAAATTACTCTTTCAAATCAATGGCTAAAATGAAGATACTGCAACCTGAAATGGTTAGGCTAAAAGAGCTTCATAAAGATGATAAGGTAAAATTACAACAAGAAATGATGGCTCTTTATAAACGAGAAAAAGTCAACCCTATTTCTGGGTGTCTACCTGTGTTAATTCAAATTCCATTCTTTTTTGCAATTTATAAAATGCTTTATGTTACTTTAGAGATGAGACATCAACCTTTCTTTGGTTGGATAAAAGATTTATCTGAAAGAGACCCAACTTCTATTTTTAATTTATTTGGACTAATTCCGTGGGACCCTCCAACTTTTTTAATGATCGGTGCTTGGCCAATATTAATGGGAATAAGTATGTTTATTCAACAAAAACTAAACCCTACCCCTCCTGATCCTATCCAGGCAAAAATATTTATGTTTTTTCCAATTTTTTTAACAATCATATTAGCTCCATTTCCGTCAGGACTAGTTGTGTATTGGACTGTTAACAATGTTTTAACAATTACTCAACAATGGATAATTATGAGAGGAACAAAAGTTAAAACAGTCTAAATAATGCTGTCCACAGAAGAGCTAAATAATAATATTAAAGAATTTTGGCCAAAAGAGGGTCCGGCAATAAATGAAATTGAAAAATATATAAAAAAATATTCAAAAGAAAAAATAGTAATAAAGTGTGGGGGACGTGTTCTTTTAGATCCATTTTTATTTGAAAACTTTATTGATGATATAAGTATATTAAAAAAGCTTGGTCTTACTCCAATAGTTGTACATGGCGGTGGGCCTAGAATTAAAAAAAAACTGAAAGAATTAAATATAGAAACTAAATTTATCATGGGGCTAAGAGTCACCGACAAAAATGTGATAAAAGTCGTTGAAGAAATAATGATAGAATTTAATAAAGAAATTGTTTTAGCACTAGAAAAAAGAAATTGTAAAGCTAAATCTATAACCGTAAAAGAAAATAATTCGATTTATGTTGAGCAAAAAAATAAAGTGCTTGGTTATGTTGGAAAACCTACTAAAATTGATAATAAATTAATTAATAATTTTATTAAAAATAATTTTATACCAGTTGTGTCTCCTATTGGCCTAGATAAAAAAAAACAAACTTACAATATTAATGCAGATACTGCTGCTGGCGCGCTTGCAAAAAGTTTAAAATCAAGAAGATTAATGCTTATGACAGATGTAGAAGGTGTTTATGATAATAATAAAAAGTTAATTCCAGAAATTAAACCAGACGAAGCTGAAAATTTAATTTATGATTCAACGATTAGTGAGGGAATGATTCCTAAAATAAGAACTTGCATAGATTCAGTAAATAATGGTGTAAAAGGCGTCGTGATTATTGATGGCAGAAAACCGCATTCAATTCTCTTCGAGTTATTTTCTAACAAAGGCTCGGGAACTCTTATAAGAAAATGAAAGATTTTCAACTAACACGATTCTGGCTATTTGATCTTGATAATACTTTGTATTCAGGAAAAACAAAAGTATTTGAACAAATAGATAAAAAAATGTCTTATTACATATCTAAAAAACTAAATGTAGATATAAAAAAAGCTAGAGAAATACAAAAAAGTTATTTTTATGAGTATAATACAACGCTCTATGGATTAATAAAAAATCATAAGGTTGATGCAAATGAATTTTTAGATTTTGTTCATAATATTGATATTAGTTTTCTTAAAAAAGATCCTGATCTGTCTAGAGAGCTAGACAAGCTTGATGGGAAAAAAATTATTTTTACCAATGGGTCTAAAAAACATGCAATAAATATTACTCAAAAGCTAGGAATTTCTCAACATTTTGACGATATTTTTGATATTGTAGATTCTAATTTTATTCCAAAACCAGCAGTTGACCCTTATAAAAAGTTAGTAGAAAAACATAAAATTGACCCAAATTTATGTGTATTTATTGAAGATATTGCAAGAAATTTAAAACCAGCATATGAAATGGGTATGAAAACAGTTTGGATAGAAAATGAAGAGCCGTGGGCAAAAAAGTTCTCGGATAGTGATTTTGTTAATTACAAAACAAATAATTTATTTGAATTCTTGCAAAAAATTAATTTAAGTAAAGTAAAATAATGAATACTGTCTCTTTTGAAAAAATAATTGGCGAAGCTTGGAATAATAAAAACCAGATTAATTCTAAATCTAGCAAGAAAATACTAAACGCTATTAATAAAACTATAGATTTATTAGATTCGGGAGATATAAGAGTTGCTGAAAAAAAAGGTAGTGAATGGATGGTCAATCAATGGATTAAAAAAGCAATTTTATTAAGTTTTAGAATCAATAAAATGAAAATTTCTAGAGGCCCCTATGCTACTTGGTACGACAAAGTTGAGGGTAAAACTCATAAATGGAATGAAAAAAAATTTGTTAAAGAAGGTTTTAGATATGTGCCAAATGGAGTTGTGAGAAAAGGTGCTTTCATTGCAAAAAATGTAGTTTTGATGCCTTCATTTGTAAATTTAGGAGCTTATGTTGACGAAGGAAGTATGATTGACACATGGGCTTCAGTTGGATCTTGTGCCCAAATTGGTAAAAAATGTCATATATCAGGAGGGGCTGGAATAGGTGGAGTATTAGAACCTATGCAAGCAAATCCAACAATAATTGAAGATAATTGTTTTATTGGTGCTAGAGCAGAAATAGCTGAAGGTGTTATTGTGGAAAAAGGATCGGTTTTGTCTATGGGAGTTTATATAGGCGCCTCAACAAGAATTATTGATAGGGCCACAGGTCAAATACATTTTGGAAAAGTTCCTTCTTACTCAGTTGTTGTGCCTGGAGCAATGCCAAGTAAAAATAATCCGGATGGACCATCACTGTACTGTGTAGTAATTGTAAAAAAAGTCGACGAAAAAACAAGAAGTAAAACTTCAATTAATGATTTATTAAGAGATTAAAAAACTCATGCAAATCAGTGAATTAAAACTAGCAAAAGAATTAATTCGTAAACCTAGTATCACTCCCAAAGATGCTGGAGCAATAAATGTTTTAGCCAAAAATTTAAAATCTCTTGGTTTTAAATGTCGAATAATAAATTTTAAAAATATAAAAAATTTATACGCAAAACTTGGAAAATCATCTCCTAATTTTTGCTACGCAGGTCATACTGATGTTGTTCCTCCAGGAAATATTAATGATTGGACTGTTAATCCATTTAAACCAGTTGTAAAAAATAATAGATTAATTGGCAGAGGGGCAAATGACATGAAAGCTTCTATAGCTTGTTTTGTTGCCGCGGTGAGTAGATTTAAAAGTAAAAATAAAAAATTTACAGGCTCAATAAGTTTATTAATTACTGGTGATGAAGAAGGAGTAGCAATTAATGGTACAAAAAAAGTTGTCGAATATTTGAGAAAAAAAAAAGAAAAAATTAATTTTTGTATAGTGGGTGAACCAACTAATCCAAATAAACTTGGAGAAATGATTAAAATTGGAAGGAGAGGAAGTATTACAAGCAGACTCACTATCATTGGCACTCAAGGGCATGTAGCTTACCCAGACAGAGCAAAGAATCCATCAGACACAATAGTAAAAATTTTAAAAAAAATAAAAGAAATAAAATTAGACTCTGGAACAAAAGATTTTCAAGCATCTAATCTAGAAATAACTAAAATTAATATAAATAATCATGCAGATAATGTAATACCAGGATCAGCTAACGCTGTATTTAATATCAGATTCAATAATAAACATTCTTCGAATTCATTAAAAAGAAAACTAAATATAATATTTAAATCAATAGCTAAAAAAGATAAATGCAAATTCAATGTAAGCTATCAAGTTTCGGGTGAGTCTTTTTTAACAAAGCCTGACAAAACTGCTTATATGATTCAAAATATAATTAAAAAAATTACGAAAATTAAACCTAAATTTTCAACAACTGGAGGAACATCCGATGCAAGATTTATAAGAAAAATTGCACCTTGTTTAGAATTTGGTTTGGTTGGAAAAACTATGCATAAGGTTGATGAATCAGTTTCGATTAATGATCTGAAGAAGCTAACAAATATTTATCATAATATTTTAGAAAATTACTTTAAATAATAATCGTTAGTTTATGAAAATAAATAATATCGCATTAAGTATAATAATTTTTCTATTATTATTTTCAATTTACTGTTCTCTTAACATCGGATTATCATGGGATGAGGTTCAAAGACACTGGCAAGGTGCAATGAGAGCTGATTATTTTAAAAATTTGGAATTTGGTAAGTTTGAATTTAAACGTGGCGGATGGTCAGAAATTGAACCTGGTTTATATGATACTTTTAATTTTGCTATTGCAGATCTACTTCTAAAAATTTTTCCTGGAAAATTAATTGTAATAAAACACTCTATAAATTTGAGTTTTAGTTTGTTATCTTTAATTGGTCTTTTTTTACTATCTAAAAGAATTTTTAATAAAGAAATAGCTTACCTTGCTACTCTATTATGTTTTTTGAATCCTTTCTTTTTTGGACATATGTCAATGAACCCCATAGATACTATTATTTCTTTTTCCTTAATTTGGTTTGCTTACTCAATTTATCTTTATTGTATTAATTTTGAAAAAAAACGTTTGCGTTTTCTTATACTAGCATCTTTTTTTATGGGATTTGGTTTGGGTACAAGACTTCCTTTTCTTATAGTTCCAGTTCCAATCATGTTAACAGCTTTAATTTATGTCATTTCTAAATACAGCTCAAATTTTGAAAAGTATAAAATTTATAAGAAAATTTTTTTTGATTTTTTTATCTTTACCTCGATTGCTTTCTTTTTAATGGTGTTAGCTTGGCCCTTTTTTCATAATACCCCAAGTATACTTTTGGAAGCTCTTAATATTTCTACTATTGTTAAATATCCTCATGGTCCAATTCAAGACATAATTAACGGTGACTACTATGAAATGTCCAAAACGCCAAGAACATATTTCTTTAGTTTTTTTATATTTAGAATGCCAATTTTTGGCTTAATACTATTCTTTACTTTAATTATTGCATTAAAAGTAAATAATAATTTTTTTACATCAAAATTTAGTCAATTTAAAAAAAAAATGATTATTATTTTCTCTATTGTTTTTTTTCCAGTTATTCTCCATTTAATTTTTCAGGTAAAAATATATAATGGAATAAGATTATTTTTATTTATTATTCCATTTCTAAGTCTACTATTAGCTATTGGTCTTTATTATCTTCTAAAAAATTTTAAAGAGTCGGTATATGCTAAATACCTTTTGGTCGCTTCAACAATATTTTTTTTATTATTTTTACAAAGATTTTTTTATCTAACCCCTTACCATTACGATTATTCTAATTTTTTTAATATAAAATTTTCTAATACTGAAAAATTATATGTTCATGATTATTGGGCAGCTTCCTATAAAGAGTTGATGGAATTAATTAAAGCAAATCCTGACTTAAAAGAAATAAAAGCAGACTTTTGTGGAGGACACTTTTTTACTTTAAAATATTTAGCTCATAAATATTCGGGTAAAAAAGTAACCTTTGTTCCATACAAGCAGGCAGATTATATAATTATGATTAATACAGTCACAAATGTTTTAAATAATAAATCAAGTTGTTTTATGCTTAGAACTGGTGAAGATATTGTTGCAGTAGAAAGATTAGGTGTTAAATTTTCAGTTTTAAGAAAGCTGGATAAATAAATAATGAAAACTTGTATTGTTACCACTGATACATATGCTAATCACGATACTGGACAAAATCATCCTGAGAGACCAGACCGTGTAACTGTTATTATTGACCACTTAAAAAAAATTGAAACCAAAAATTTAATTTGGGAAAAGCCTGATAAATTTGATTTAAAATATCTGCAATTTGCTCACGATAAAGATTATTTAAAAAGTGTAGATAACGCTTTTCCTAAACAAGGTGTGAATTTTCTGGATGGGGATACGATACTATCTCCTGGAAGCAAAGATGCTACAAAAGATGCAGCTGCTTCAATCATAACAGCTATTGATGGTGTTATGAAAAAAAAATTTAGAAATGCGTTTTGTGCAGTTAGACCACCAGGGCATCATGCTGAGAAACGTAAGGCTATGGGGTTTTGTGTATATAATAATGTAGCTGTTGGTGCCTATTATTTGTTGGAAAAATATAACTTAAAAAAAGTTGCTATTATTGATTTTGACGTTCATCACGGAAATGGAACTCAAAATATTTTCTTTGATAATGAAAAAGTATTGTACATTTCTTCTCATCAATATCCCTACTATCCAGGTTCAGGTTCAGAAAATGAAAGAGGTATTAAAAATAATATTTTAAATATTCCGCTAGTTTCTGGAACACAGTCTCATGAATTTTTTAATGCTTATGAAAGTATTTTTAAAAAACTTAAAGAATTTAAACCTAATTTTATTTTATTATCAGCAGGTTTTGATGCACATAAAGATGATCCTCTTGCACAAATTAATCTAGAATCTAAAGATTATTACACATTAACAAAAAGAATAATATTGCTTGCCAAAGAACTTTGTGGCCAAAGACTTGTGTCTATTTTAGAAGGTGGGTATGATTTGAATGCTCTGAGAGAAAGTGTTGATTACCATGTTAAATCCTTATTGGAAGATTAATATAAAATCTTCGTCAAATACAAACCACAAGCCGGCGCTGGTGGTGCACAGTTTATTCTTTTTTTAGATGCAAATGATTTTCTAAAATCATTAATATTCCATTTTTTTTCACCTAAATACTTTATACAACCAACCATAGATCTTACTTGTTGCTGTAAGAAAGATTTTGAAATAAATTTTAGTGTAATTTTATCTTTACTTTTTTTAATAGTAATTTTCTCTAATGTTTTAATAGGAGATTTAGCTCCACAAGACGATGCTCTAAATGTTGAAAAATCATGAGTGCCCAGCAAAATTTTTGCTCCTCTTTTCATCGCTTTTAAATCTAATTTTCTTCTAATATGCCAAGCTTTATTTTTTTGAAGAGCTAATTGAGATTGTCTATTTATTATTTGATACTCATAAATTCTTTTTTTAGCATCGAATCTTGCATGAAATTTTTTATTTATTTTATTTAATTTTAACACAGTAACTGGTTTGTTCCCTATATGCTGATTTAAAGCTAAAAGTAGTTTATTTTTTTCAATTTTTTTTTCTAAATCAAAGTGGGCAACTTGTGCTAGAGCATGCACTCCTGAATCTGTTCTTCCAGCACCCGTTATAATAATTTTTTCTTTTGAAAAGCTAAATATTGCTTTTTGCAAAACTTCTTGAATTGATAATCCATTTTTTTGAAATTGCCACCCAACAAAAGGTGTTCCATCATATTCTATTTTTATTTTATATCTTTTCATTAAGTTAAAATTGAACTATTTCTAATTTTTTTACCTAGTAAAAAATCTCTAGCAGTTTGTTTTTTTTTTCCTTGCCTCTGTAATTCTAAAATCTGAATGGAGTTTGACTTACAAGCAACAGTTAAATTTTCATTAACTATAGAACCAGGTTCTCCATTTATTAAAGTTATTTTGGCCTTTAAAATTTTGTATCTTTCTTGTTGATATTCAAACCATGCACCTGGGCTTGGGCTTAATCCATGAATATGAGAAAGAACTCTGCTGGCATTTAAATGCCAGTTAATTTTAGTTTCATTTTTTTCTATTTTTTTTGCATAAGTTGCTTCGGAATGTTTTTGATCTATAAACTTCGATGCTCCTCTTTCTATATTTTGTATACTTTTAATTAATAAATTTGCTCCAATTATAGAAAGCTTTTTCTCACTTTCACCATAAGTTGCATTTTTCTCTAAATCTAATTCTTTCAACATTAAAACAGGGCCACTATCTACTTTTTCCTGAATCTTCATAATGCTAACTCCTATTTTTTTATCACCATTCATTATTGCTCTTTGTATTGGTGCTGCCCCTCTCCATTTTGGGAGCAAAGAAGCATGAATATTAATAAATCCATATTTAGATAACGATAAAAAAGATTTTGGTATTATTTGACCATAAGCGACTACAATAACTAAGTCTGGTGATAATTCTTTTAAAAATTTAAAACTATATTCAGTATTTAAATTTCCTGGATTTTTAAAATTTATTTTATTTTTTTTACAAAACTCTTCTACTGGGGAAGAGTGGACTTTTAGACCTCTTTTTGATTTTTTTGGTGGTTGTGTATATACGCTTAAAATATTAAATTTATTTTTTAATAACGCTTCTAGAGTTGGTACTGAGAATTGTGGAGTACCCATAAAAACTATTTTTAATGACATTAGTCTATTATTGAAATTAAACTACAATTCTTTCAAGCTCTTTTTTGTGTTTAGAAAGTTTTTTAACAATCATTGATTTTTTTAATTTTGATAAATAATCAATAAATAATATACCTTCCAGATGATCTATTTCATGTTGGATGCAGGTGGCAAGCATTCCTGTAGCTTCAATTTCCTTTTTTTCACCATAAAAATCTAAATATTTAATATTACACTTTTCGGGTCTATTGATTTCAGCAAATTGTCCAGGGACTGATAAACATCCTTCTTCATAACTTGAATAATTTTCAGATTTTATAATTATTTCAGGGTTTACGAAAACCATGGGTTTCTTTTGTCCCTCTTTTTGATCTATATCAAGCACTATTACTCTTTTAGGCACTCCGATCTGGATTGCAGCTAAACCTATGCCTGGTGCAGCATACATTGTTTCTAGCATATCATTAATCAATTGTTGCAAACCTTCATCTACTGAATCAACAGGTAGAGATTTCTGTCTCAATGCTGGATTTGGTTCAATTAAAATTTGTCTTAAAGCCATATAAACATGAATAAATTATAAGACAATTATAGTCAAGTAATCCAATATTTTTTAGGATAATTACATTCTCGCAGGAAGAGCTGCACTTAAAATATTATTTCTTATTTTTTTAATATCAAGATTATTTAGGATTTTATTTAAAAAGTATATGGTTTCTGGATCTAAATCACTAACTTTATCTTCTCCAATAATTTCAACAATTTTAAGCATGACTAATCCTATTTGATTTTGTTCTGTTAAATTTTGTAAATTTTTTGGAATACTCAATTCTAAAGAAAGTTCACTAAAATTCAATTCATTAGGTAATGTTATGCCATCAGCGGCCAATGATTCTAGTACGACTATATCTTTTATAGAAATAAAATATTTTTTATTTTTTTTAATTTTTTTATAGATTGATTTAAAATCTTTTTCAGTTCGTTTAAGGTTTTTGCCATTATCTAAAAAATGTTTTATAATTTTTGATTTGTGCAATATACTATTATCAAACTCAACTTTGGTTACTAGTTGTAAATTTAAACCTTGTTGAACTAATTCTTTATAACTTTCTGGAATTTCTTGAGGATTAATTGATTCTAAAATATTTGTCAATTCTTCAGCGTAAACAGAAAATATTTCATCTTTTCTAAATAAGTCTTTAAGTAAAAAGGCTAATCTAATTTTTTTTTCAATATTATCACTTAAGAGTACTGCCTGATATATCAAAGCACGGGCCTTATAATTATCTAAATTTTTATAAATATCTTCTGCGTTCATTAATTGATTAAAATTAAAATCCATTTTTAAATAAATTTTAAATATTTCTTGGGTATCAAAGGAATCTTCTGCAGCGGCTTGCTCGTAGGTTTTTATTACACTCTCGTCTTCAAAATTATTAACTTCAATCAAATTTGCTGAAGAAAGATACTTCCAAATATATTTGTTCGTTTTTTCATTAGGCTCATACATAAAGTTATTACTTGTAATATGAGAAAAATAAAAATTTAGAAGATTCTTATCTGATACTTTTTGAGAAGTCTGGTCTGTAACTCCTAATAAAAAATTAATTTTATCTTCAAAAAAAGTTTCAGCAAAGCCTCTTTCCTTTAGAAGTTCAAATATTAACTGAGCCTCGTCTTTCCTGTCATTATTTATCAAGCAATAAATTTTAAATTTTTCTAGATAAATATTCTTAACTTTTTGATCAATAAAATTTATTTTATCGCATGCTGACTTGATATTTGCTGATGATAAATATTCATTAACTAAATATTTTATAGCTTTTGAGTTTTTCCCAACTTCAGGATTTGTTTTAAGTAAAGTTTCTAAATTTTTAATTCTTTTTCTTTTAATCAGCCAATTTATTTTAATTTTTAAAAATTCTTCAGAGTCTAAATTTTTTAATGGAGGGTATGCATTTGTAAAAAGAACTTGAAAAAGTATATCTTGTGAGATTTTAGAAAGTTTTATTTTATCAATTCTATTTAATATTTTTTTAATTTCCTCACCATCCGTTTTTTCCCACATATTTAAATTAAAGTTATTTTTTTTAGGATCAAATATACCTATTAGGGATTCTTGAGTTTCTGCTATTTCAGTTTCATTTATACTTGTTTTGTTTTCAGAATTCTCAGATATAAAAGAGCTTTCTGTTATTTCATTACTTTTTTCTTCTTCTACAATACTCTGATTTATTTGTTTGCTTTTATCTTCTTGTTTCTTCCATATATCAATAGATTCTTCTTCAGCAAAAGAACAATTTAAATTAAAAATTGTAATAAAAATTATTGAAAATGTTAATTTATTTAAGTGTGATAAGCTTATCATTGCTGATTTCTTTTTTGATAAGTTCTTTAGGTGCAGAAAAATCAATTTTATCTAGAAGGAAAATTCCTAAAAACAAAACCGAAGCAATAAATATAATTTTAAAAGCTAAATTTCTGTTAGTTTTTGGTTTAGATCCGAGTTGCATAATTATTAAATTCTATTTACACTCGAAAAATAAGACATAATTGTGATAAATCAAATTTAAAATTTCAGGGATCTGTGAAAAAAAACCTTGTTTTGTTAGGAATGATGGGTGTTGGTAAAACTGCAGTGGGTAAAATTGTAGCAAGAATGCAAGATATGGATTTTATTGATACAGATGCACGCATTGAAGACAGATGTTCAATGAAAATTTATGAAATCTTCAAAAGCAAAGGTGAAAAATTTTTTAGAAATGAAGAAGAAAAAGAAGTTTTAAAATTACTTAAGAAAAATAATTGTATTATAGCTTTAGGTGGAGGTGCCTTTATAAATGACACTATAAGGGCTAGTGTATTAAAAAATTCAATATCTATATGGTTAGAGGCAAATTTAAAAACTTTGAATAAAAGAATTAAATGGAATAAAAAAAGACCTTTGTTAGATAAAAGTAATAATTATAAAAAAATAAGCCATCTGTACTTAAAAAGGAAAGGTATTTATAAACTGGCCAATCATAAGATAAATTGTGAAGGTCTCAATAAGAAGGATATTGCTGTAAAAATTATAAATTTTTATGAAAAAAAATAAAATTATTGTTACTACTAAAAGTAAAGTTTATCCAGTTTTTTTTGGAAATAATATTTTAAATACTACAGGTAATATACTAAAAAAAAATCTACCTCATGTAAAAAAAATATGTATTATTAGTGATAACAAAATACCTAATATTTTTTTAAAAATATTAACTAAATCACTAAGAAATTATAAAATAAAAATTTATAAATTAACTGCAAATGAAAAAACTAAAAATTTCAACCTTGCCTATAGAATTATCCAGCAGTTATTAAAAGAAGATTTTAATAGATCTGACTGCCTAATTGCTTTAGGTGGTGGAGTCATAGGTGACCTAACGGCATTTATTGCAAATCTCACTAAAAGAGGGTTAAATTTTATTAATATTCCCACAACTTTATTAGCTCAAGTTGATGCATCTATAGGAGGGAAAACAGGCATAAATTCAAACCTAGGAAAAAATCTTATAGGAACTTTTTATCAGCCTAATTTTATAATAAGCGATGTAAATATTTTAAAAAGCTTGCCACAACGAGAAATAATATCAGGTTATGCTGAAATATTAAAACATGCATTAATTATAGATAAGAAATTTTTCATGTGGTTATTTAAAAATGGAAAAAAAATAATTATTAATAAAGATCCCATTCTATTCAAAAAAGCTATTATAAAAAGTTGTAAAATTAAATGTAATATAGTTAGAAAAGACGAAACAGAAAAAAACCTAAGAATGATTTTAAATTTTGGCCATACTTTTGCACATGGTTTTGAGGGAGCAAAAAAATTTTCTAGAGAAATTAATCATGGTGAGGCAGTGCTTTTAGGAATGATGATTGCCAGTGAATTAGCAAATAAAAAAAAACTATTGTCGTCTAAAGAGCTAGCACTCATCCAAAATCATTATATAAATTTAAACTTACCAAGGAGTATTAAAAAAATTTTCAAAAAGAGCGAAATAAATAATGTTATTTCTTATATGAAAAAAGATAAGAAAAATGTAGATGAAAAAATAAGTATAATTTTACTTAATAAAATAGGCCAGGCAACAAAACCTAAAAAATATGCGCTTAGCAGTGTAGAAATAAAAAAAAATTTCTACTCTTATTATTAAATGCTATTAAAGATTAATTTATTTCAATTTCAAGAGCATGAATTTTAGTATTTATCTCTTCTTTTAAAATAGAAAAAATTTCTCTATGTGCTTCGACCAGATTCATTTCTTTCAATTTTTTTGATTTTATTATAATTTTAAGATGAAACTTATTAATATCATAAAATTTATGTTTTTTATGCAAATAAGAATTATCAATTATTATTATATTTTCTGTATTTATATTATAATTGATTTTATTTTTTATATTATCAAAAAAGTTCATGATTTTACTTCTAAAGTCTTAAAACATATAATAGTTTTAAACAATGGAAAATATTTGCGAATGGGATAATTGCGCTGAAAGTGGTAAATTTAAAGCGCCAATCGAAAAAGATAATAGTAAAAATTATAAATGGTTATGTGAAGAACATATAAAATTATTTAATAAAAATTGGAATTATTTTGAGGGAATGTCACAAGATGAATTTGAGATTTTTTTAAAATCAGATTTAACTTGGCATCGTCCAACTCAAAAATTTGGTTCTTCTGATAATTTTTTTAGCATTCTCTGGAATAATGCGCTTAGTGATGAGTTTAATATATTCAAAGAAGAAAAACTAATTAACAATTTAAATGGTAGGAAATTAACTGAAAAAGATAAAGATGCTTTTAGAATTATAGGTTTAAATTATAATGCAAATTGGACTAGTATACAAAAAGAATTTAAAACACTTGTAAAAAAATTTCACCCTGATAAAAATTTAGGTAGTAAAAAATTTGAAGATAAACTTAAAAAAATAACTTTAGCATATAGTCATTTAAAACAAACCATGATAAAGAATAAATAATATGGCAAATTTAGATCAATTAACTCCAGACATAAAGGTATCTGTTAATCAAGTTTTTGGGATAGATACTGAAATGAAATTAGATGCTTTTTCTCAAAAAAGTGAATATGTACCTGAAATAGATAGTGCATATAAATTTGATAGAGATACTACGTTAGCAATAATCTCTGGCTTTGCTTATAACAAGCGTGTTTTAATCCAAGGTTATCATGGAACTGGAAAATCAACCCACATTGAACAAGTTGCTGCGAGACTAAATTGGCCTTGTGTAAGAGTTAATTTAGATAGCCATATAAGTCGTTTAGATTTGATTGGGAGAGATGCAATAGTAATAAAAGAGAATAAACAAATTACAGATTTTAAAGAAGGAATTCTCCCGTGGTCTATTCAAAACCCTATAGCTTTAGTATTTGATGAATATGATGCTGGAAGACCAGACGTAATGTTTGTAATTCAAAGAGTTTTAGAAAAACAAGGAAAATTTACTTTGCTAGATCAGAATAAAGTTTTAAAACAACATCCTCTTTTTAGACTTTTCGCTACTGCTAACACTATAGGATTAGGAGACACAACTGGACTTTATCAGGGCACTCAACAAATAAATCAAGGGCAGCTAGATAGGTGGAATATTGTAGCAACTTTAAATTATTTAAAGTTTGATAAAGAATTAGAAATTATTCTTGCTAAGTCAAAACATTTTAATAATAAAGATGGTAAAGAAATTGTTTCTAATATGGTTAAGGTTGCTGATTTAACTAGAAAAGGTTTTGCTAATGGTGACATCTCCACTGTAATGAGTCCAAGAACAGTTTTACATTGGGCAGAAAATTCTGAAATATTTAAAGATGTAGGGTATGCATTTAGAGTGACATTCTTAAACAAATGTGATGATTTAGAAAAAAGTATAATTGCAGAATATTATCAAAGATGTTTTGGTGAAGATTTACCAGAATCTACAGTCAGTATAAAAATATAAATTTACAGAATGGATGAAAACGAATTATTAAAAGAAAAGTTTAAATCTGCAATTTCTTCAACAGTTAAGGCTATTTCTGAAAATTTTGATCTTGATATTAAATTTGGAAATAATGCATCGTCAAAGGGAAATTCTCTTAATTTACCAGAAATAACAAATTTAAAAAGAGAACAGGATTTTATAAATTTAAGAGCTTTTGCTGATTCTGAGGCTTTAAAAATTAAATATACAAATAAGAAAATCTATCTTGATAATGAACCTAACGGCGCAATGGGTAAAGCTCTTTATGCTATAGCAGAGAAAATAAGATATGAAAAAATAGGATCTGACCAATTAAAGGGTATTAAAAATAATATAACTCAATGCTACGAATTTAGATTTAAGAATAAAAAAATTGATGAAATTAAAACTGAAGCAGATGTACCTGTAACTGAAGCCTTTGAATTGTATTTAAGAAATCATTTTTTTAAAATAAAGCAAACCCAAACTACAAAAAAAATTTTGTCTTATTGGAGCGATTTATTTGATAAAAATTTAAAAAAAAGTCTAAATAAATTAAATGATTGTGTTAAAAATCAAAATAAATTTAGTCAATTAATTAATAACTTAATTGCTGACCTTGAATTTGATGACCCAGCCACAAAAGAAAAAGAAGAAGAAAGACAAAATAACAAAGAGGACTCCACAAAACCTGAAAATAATAATGAAGAAAAAGATTTGTCTCAAAAAAATGAAGAAAAAGATGGTGCTTCTAATTTAAGTGTTTTTGAGAATAATTTAGATTTTTCAAAAGAAAACGAAGATTCTAATTTAGAAGATGCAAAAGAAATTGATGATAACCCCAATATAGAACAAAAAAAATTAAATAATACGTTAAAAGAAAAATACAAAATTTTTTCCATTGAAAATGATGAAGTAAAAAATGCAGAAGAGTTAGAAAAAGATGAAGAAATGATTAGATTGAGAAAAAGCTTAGATCAGCAACTTACAAATTTACAAAGTTTAGTTGGTAAATTAGCTAATAAACTTCAAAGGCAACTGCTTGCAAAGCAAAATAGATCTTGGAATTTTGATCTTGAAGAAGGAATGCTTGATTCTTCAAAGCTATCAAGAGTAATTATAGATCCTTTTCATTCCTTATCTTACAAAATGGAAAAGCAAACTAAATTTAAAGATACTATAGTAACTCTTCTTATCGATAATTCTGGTTCTATGAGGGGAAGACCAATTTCTGTTGCAGCAATTTGTGCAGATATATTGTCAAGAACACTTGAAAGATGTTCGGTCAAAGTAGAAGTTTTAGGATTTACCACGAAAAATTGGAAGGGTGGTAAAAGTAGAGAAAAGTGGAATCTAGAAAATAAACCGAAAAACCCTGGGCGACTTAACGACTTAAGACATATTATTTATAAATCAGCTGACAAACCTTGGCGACAATCGAAAAAAAATATAGGTTTAATGCTTAAAGAAGGGTTATTAAAAGAAAATATTGATGGTGAGGCACTCCTATGGGCATTCAAAAGATTGTCACTAAGAAAAGAGGAAAGAAAAATATTAATGGTAATATCTGATGGAGCACCTGTTGATGACTCGACTCTATCTGTAAATTCAGGAGATTATTTAGAAAAACATTTAAAGCATACAGTAAAATGGATTGAAGATAATTCTAACATAGAAATTCTAGCAGTAGGTATCGGGCATGATGTTACAAGGTATTATAAAAAAGCAATAAAAATATCTGATGTACAAGAGTTAGGTGATGTAATGATTAACCAGCTCACTAAGCTTTTTTCAGAAAAAAATAATAAATCTATACACTAGTTTTTATATAGTTTGGCTTTCTCTTATATTGTATAAAAATATTCGAAAAGGAATTAACATAACTAAGGCAACAACTATTTTAACAGTTAAATCTCCAAATGATAAAGTCATCCAGTTAATTTCTGTCCCATAAAATGAAATAGAAAAGAATAAAAAGGTGTCAATTGAAGATCCAATCAATGAAGAAACCAAAGGTGCGGTAAACCAAATTTTATTTCTCAATTTATCAAAAATATTTACATCTATTAATTGTGCAACAAGAAAAGCTGTTCCTGATCCGGCGGCAATTCTAATAGAAATTAAATTTTGATAGTTTGTTGAAAAATAGAGAGTTAGTAACAACCCCAATATGAAACCCAAGTATACAATTTTTTTAGCAACATTTTTTCCATACTTTCTATTTGACATGTCTGTTATTAAAAATGCTATCGGATAACTAAATGCCCCGTATGTTAAAATATCCTTTAGTCCCATATAATTAACTGGATATTGAACTAAATAGTTTGAAAGGCCAACCACAACAGCCATTGAAAAAGCTAAAATAATAAAAGGTATACTTTTTACTTTAAGCATATGTAACTAAGTTTTAGCAACTATTTTATTTTTAAGTTTTTTTGCTCTTGATGATAGCTTGAATGATTTAACGCTCTTTAAGTAAAAATCTAATCCACCTTTATAGTCTACTGTTCGCATAGCCGCATTGCTAACACTAAGTTTAATATTTCGTTTTAAAATATCACTTTTAAAAGTCACTTTTTTTAAGTTTGGGAAAAATTTTCTTTTTGCCTTATTATTAGCATGACTCACTTTATGACCTTTTAAAGGAGACTTGCCTGTAAGTTCACATTTTTTTGACATATAAAATTCCTATGGTGTATATAGATCCAGTAGTAAATGGAATCAAGAGAATATATTAAATGAATACCACATTATTTATTGCTTTTATAGCCGGGTTCATTAGTTTTTTGTCACCTTGCGTACTTCCACTAATTCCTGGATACATTTCTTATATTTCAGGTGCATCTTTAGATCAACTTGTTCAAAAAAAAGGTAATTTAGTAGTTATTAAGACAATTTTTTTTACATTAGGTTTTTCTCTTGTTTTTATATCTTTGGGTTCATCGGCTTCTTTCCTCGGAAAGTTATTTTTGGATAATTCAAGTATATTAAGAATTGTTGCTGGCATAATCATTATTTTCTTTTCTATGCAACTAATTGGAATCATTAATTTCAATTTTTTGAACAAAGATTTAAGAATTTTCACAGACAAATATCATAATAGCTTAACTTTTCCATTGCTTGTTGGTGCTGCGTTTGGATTTGGGTGGACACCTTGCATAGGGCCAATACTTGGCTCAATTCTTGCTTTAGCAGCAATAGAAGAAAATTTTTACAAAAGTATATTATTACTTTCTTCTTATTCATTGGGATTAGCAATACCTTTTATTATATCTGGAATTTTAATTGAGAAGTTTTTGTTTTTTTCTAAAAATTTTAGAAAATATATAAATATAATATCTAAAATTGGTGGAGTAATTTTACTATTAACAGGGATAGCTATTATAACTAATCATTTGCAAGTTTTAGGATTTTTTATATTAGAGCTTTTCCCTGTACTAGAAAAACTAGGCTAATTAAATATTTGTTCCAATCGCTTCTTTTACACTCTTAAAACCTTCGGACTTTAAAATGTTAATTAACTCTTTTTTAATATTTTTTACTACTAACGGTCCTTTATATACAAATCCTGTATAAAGTTGCAGGAGCGATGCTCCAGCAACTATTTTTTCATAAGCTGATTTTCCTGAATTAATTCCACCAGCTCCAATAATGGGAATTGAACCGTTTAATTCTTTAAAAAATTTTTTAATCATATCAGTTGAAATTTTTTGTAATGGTTTTCCAGAAAGTCCACCTTCTTCTTTTTTGGTGTTATTTAATAAGTTTTCTCTGTTAACGATGGTAGTATTAGTAAGTATTATTGCTGAAATATTATTTTTTATTGAAATTTTAACTATTTCAGAAATATCACTATCTTCGATGTCAGGTGAAACTTTTAGTAAAAGCGGAATATTTGTTTTTTTGCTTTTTTTTATTTTATTAAGAGTAACTAAAAGATCGTTAAGCTTTTCTTTATTATGAAAATCTCTTAGACCTTCAGTATTTGGAGAAGAGATGTTAATAGTAATATAATCTGATATATCAAAAAAACTTTTTAATCCAAGTATAAAATCATTTTTTTTTTCTTCAGTATCTTTATTTGGTCCTATATTAATTCCTAGTATACCTTTTTTTTCTTGTGATTTAATTCGATTTTTTATTATATCAATTCCATCGTTGTTAAAACCAAGTCTATTAATTAAAGCTTCATCGTCTTCTAATCTAAATATTCTAGGTTTGGGATTTCCAAACTGTTTTAAAGGAGTAACTGTTCCAATCTCAATAAAACCAAATCCTAACTTTAATAAAGAGTTGTAAGCTTCAGCACTTTTATCAAATCCAGCTGCAAGTCCTATGGGGTTGGGAAACTTTTTTCCTAATAATTCAATATTTAATATTTCTTCTTCTTCGACCTCAAACATTTTATCTGGCAATGGATTAAATCTTAATGTCTTAATAGCTAAATCATGAGCTGCTTCTGGGTCTAAATTAAATATAAAAGGCCTTAATATAGAAAACATTATTTAATACATTTGTTTATTAATTCAATAGTTTCTTTGAGTCCAAAAAAACTTATAAAAAATCCCATCCTAGGTCCATCTACATCACCAAAAATAATTTCATAAATAGCCTTAAACCAATCTCTTAAATTTTCTGAATATCCATTATCTTTTCCTACAGAATAAACAATGGTTTGTATACTTTCTGGATCTAATTCGTTTTTACACTCTTTTAATCTAGACACTAAATCTTGTAATGCATTTTTTTCTTTTTCATTTGGTTTTCTATATTTTTTTTTTGGTTTAACAATATCTGTAAAATACTTCAACGCATAATCTAATAAGCTATCTAAAATTGGGTGATCAGATGGATTTATATCTTTTTTATTTTTTTTTATAAATTTCCATAAAACGTTTTTATCTGTTGCGTTACTTGTTCCTACTAAATTTAATAAAACAGAAAAAGGCATAATTGATTTTTCTTTTGGTGGATTACCACTATGTATGTGCCACACTGGGTTAAGTAATTTCTTTTTATCATCTTCAGTAGTAAATTTATCTATACATGACAAATATTCATCAACTGCTTTTGGTACAACATCTGCATATAATTTTTTAGCTCTTTTTGGGTTTTGATACATATATAAACTCAAGCTCTCTGGTGATGCGTATTTTAGCCATTGCTCAATAGTTATTCCGTTACCTTTTGACTTTGAGATTTTCTCACCTTTTTCATCAAGAAATAATTCATAAGCAAAACCATTAGGATTTTTTTTTCCTAAAGTTTTGCAAATTTTAGTTGAAAGGATTGCGCTTTCAATTAAATCTTTTCCATACATTTCATAATCAACATCAAAAGCATACCACCTCATTGCCCAGTCAACTTTCCATTGCAATTTACATTTTCCATTGGTAATTTCTGTTTCAACTTTTTCATTTCCATTTTTATAAATAATTTTTCCTTCTTTTTTATTTATTTCTTCAATAGTTACTTCTAATACTTTACCTGTTGTGGGACAAATAGGTAAAAAAGGACTATAAGTTAATTGTCTTTCCTTTCCTAAAGTAGGTAATATTATATTCATAATTTCTTCATATTTTTCTAAAACTAAAAGTAGAGACTCGTTGAAAGATCCTTTCTTATAAGTCTCGGTTGAACTTCTAAAAATATAATTAAATTTAAATTTATCTAAAAAGTTTTTTAACATCTCGTTGTTGTGCTCTCCAAAGCTTTTAAATTTTTTGAAAGGATCTGGTATACTAGTTAATGGTTTATGTAAGTTTTTTTCTAAAATTTCTTTATTTGGAATATTGTCAGGAACTTTTCGAAGACCATCCATATCGTCTGAGAAAGTAATAATTTCTGTGGGGATGTCTGTAATATGTTTTATGGCATTAACCATCATCGTAGTTCTTGCCACTTCTGCAAAAGTACCAATGTGTGGTAATCCACTGGGGCCATAACCTGTTTGTAATGTAATTTTTCCTTTTTTCTCATAAATTTTTTTTCTTTCTTTTATGAGTTTTCTTGCCTCAACAAACGGCCATGAGCTCGTAGTTAGAATTATAGATTTATCAATCACGTTATTAAAGATTTATTAAATTTCACAAGTAAAATACAGGTATAATAAGGTCTTATTATGTTGAATTCTAAATATTTTTAAATAACCTCCAACATCAAAAATGAATAATAACAAAACTGTTTTTTTTGCAATTGGTGTGCTTCTAATAATATTAGGGGCATTTATGCTTATACCATTTTTTTTGCAATATATATATAATGAGGAAAGTAGCTCATTTTTATCATCGGCTTCTTTGACATTTTTTATAGGCATCTTATTAGTACTTACAAATTTAGAAGAAAATAGAAAGCTAAATTTGCAACAAGCTTTTGTATTAACAACATTATCATGGTTAAGCATTGCTATTTTTGGGTGCATTCCTTTTCTACTATCAAATCTTGACTTGTCGTTTGTTGATGCATTTTTTGAAAGTATGTCTGGAATAACAACTACAGGATCGACAATTATAACTGATTTAGATAATGCTCCCAAAAGTATCCTTATGTGGAGGGCTATTTTACAATGGTTAGGTGGAGTAGGAGTTATTGTAATGGCAATAACAATACTCCCTTTATTAAATGTTGGGGGAATGCAACTTTTTAAAAACGACCTTATGTCTGATGCTGCTGAAAAAATATTACCTAAAACTAGAGAAATAACTTTAATAATTTCCTTAATTTATATAACGCTAACTTTTGGTTGTTTTGTTTCATACTGGGTGGTTGGAATGAATGTGTTTGATAGTATAGCACATGCAATGACAACTATTGCTACCGGGGGATTTTCAACCTATAGCAGTTCTATCGGTCATTTTCAAAATCCTAAAATTGAAATTGTCGCAATAGTTTTTATAATTTTAGGAAGCATGCCCTTTATTGCTTATTTAAAATTTGTAAAAGGTGATAAAAAAATTCTTTTTAAAGATTCTCAAATTAAAGGCTTGATTTATATATTGGTTATTTCAATTTTTATAATGTTTTCATATTTGTTTTTTAATAATAGGGAATATAGTTTTTTAGAAAACTTTAGAATATCTGCATTTAATATTGTCTCTATTTTATCAGGAACCGGGTATGTTACAGCCGATTTTAGTACATGGGGAAAATTTCCACTAATTTTTTTTTTATTTTTAATGTTTATCGGAGGGTGCGCTGGATCAACTACTTGTGGAATTAAAATATTTAGATTTCAAATACTTGGTTCATTTATAGTTAGCCAGATTAAAAAAATGGTATATCCGCGTGGTATATTTTCTATAAAGTATAATAATGAAAAAATTAGCAATACTTTTGTTAATTCGATAATAGTATTTGTTTTTCTTTATTTCTTTATTTTTTTTATTCTAGCAGCTCTTTTATCTTTAAATGGTTTAGATTTTATGACCGCAATTTCAGGTTCTGCTTCAGCAATATCAAATGTTGGGCCAGGTCTAGGTGATGTAATTGGCCCAAATGGTAATTTTAGTAATCTGCCCAATTTTTCTAAATTAAGTTTGAGTTTAGGAATGCTTCTTGGTAGGCTTGAACTGTTTGCTGTATTAGTTTTATTTTTTCCATCTTTTTGGAAAAATTAAAAGAAAGAAAGTTTATGGAGATATATAAAAAACAGACTTTATCTGAAACTTTTTCTATTTATTTTGAAAAACGTATGGCTAAAATTCTTTTACTGGGAATTATAAGTGGTTTTCCTTGGGTGTTAATTGGAAGTAGCTTAAGCCTCTGGTTAAAAGAAGATGGACTTAGTCGAAGTACTATTGGTTGGGCTGGATTAATATTTGGTGTTTATGCATTTAATTATTTATGGGCTCCAATAATTGATAGAATTCGTATTCCTTGGTTAACTAATAAAATAGGTCACCGACGTGCTTGGATTGTGACTATGCAAATTATTATTTTGATCAGTTTAATAAGTTGGAGTTTAGTAGACCCAACAGCAAACCTAGCAATAGTAATTACAATCGGTTTAATAATAGCTATAGCATCAGCTACGCAAGATATAACTGTCGATGCACTAAGAATTGAACAGATTGGAAAAGATGAAGGTAAATCTATGCAAGCGGGAGCTGCTATGGCTGTTGTTGGATGGTGGACAGGATATAAATTAGGTGGCCTTATAGCTTTAACTACTGCGGATTATCTACAAAAAATAGGTCTTGAAAATTACTGGCAAATTACATTTTTAGTTCTTGGCGTTGTAATAATTCTTTGTAACATCGGGCTAATGTTTATCCATGAAGATAAACCTAAGGAAAGACAAGAATCGCAGAGTAAAACGGACCAGATGATTGTAGAAAAAATAGGATTTTTAGGTCCTTTTGCAAAATCTTTAGCATGGATTAGTGGAACAGTTGCGGGCCCAATTTTAAGTTTTTTTAAACAAAATGGTTTTAAAATTGCTTTAGGTATTTTAGCTTTTGTTTTTCTTTTTAAGATTGGAGAAGCTTTTCTTGGAAGGATGTCCATAATATTTTATAAAGAAATAGGATTTTCAAAATCAGATATTGCACTTTATTCCAAGGGCTTAGGATGGATAACTACAGTTGTTTTTACTTTACTTGGAGGATTGTTTGCCATTCGTTCTGGTGTAATAAAAGCTTTATTTATTTCTGGGATATTAATGGCATCAACTAATATATTGTTTTCAATACTTGCGTGGTCTGGGAAATCTGAAGGACTTTTTGCTGTTGCTGTAATATTTGATGATATGGCAGCGGCGTTTGCTACTGTTGCGTTTGTGGCTTTTATTTCGTTGTTAGTAGATAGAACATATACCGCTACCCAGTATGCGTTACTTGCATCCATCGGAACAGCTGGAAGAACTACCTTAGCTGCTTCCTCGGGTACAATGGTTGATTGGCTAAATGGTGATTGGGGCATATTTTTTATAATTACAGCTATAATGGTAATACCTTCCTTAATTTGCTTATGGTTCATAAGGCATAAACTGAAAATGCAGTGAGAAATAGTTTTTCAGTAATAAACGTTTATAAAAAAAAATCAAAAAAATCTAAAGTTATTACACAACTTTTATTTGGAGATAATTTTAAAATTCTAAAAAAAAATAGATCTTGGCTAAAAATTAAAAACTATTCTGATAACTATGTAGGATTTGTAAACCATAAAAAATTTCCTTTATCTTATAAAAATACTCACAAAATTTGTGTTTTGAGTGCAGATGTCTATGAAAAATCAAATATTAAAAGTAAAACTGGTAAAAAACTAAGTTTTGGTTCAAAAATAAAAGTTTTAAAAAAAAGTGGTTCTTTTAGTAAATTTGACAATTTCTGGATAAAGACCAAAAGTTTAAAAAAAATTAGTTTTAAAAATAAGGATAATTTTAAAAACATTAAAAAATTTGTTAATGTTAAGTATAAATGGGGAGGAAAACATTTCACGGGCGTTGATTGTTCTGGATTAATTCAATTGTATTTAAATTTTAATAATAAATACTGTCCTCGAGACACTAAAGATCAAATTAAATATTTTAAAAATAAAATAAAATTAGAAAAAATAAAAAAAAATGATTTAATATTTTGGAAAGGCCATGTTGCTCTTATTATTTCAAAAAATAAATTAATACACGGTTATGGACCATTAAAAAAAGTAGTAATTATGCCAATTAAAAAAACTATTGATAGAATCAATAAAACAGCAAATTTGAAAGTTATAGGCATTAGGAGAATTAATTAATTGAAACAATATTTGTAAAAATTTCATCTCTGGTTGTGGCTAGACCTTTTTTTTTATAAGGAAAAAAATCTGTAAAAATTTAAATAAATGGGGGATGAGTGAGATTCGAACTCACGATACGATTCCTCGTATGCACACTTTCCAGACGTTGAGGCCCGATACCAACGCTTATTTAAACACACAACTGCAATAATTGAGTTAGATTGCGACCACAGTGAGTCCAGATTCTTGGCTCAATTCTTTTCGTAAATTGTAGTAGGATTTAAATATGAAAAAGCTTTTAGGGGTCGTGGTTCTGGGTTTATTATCTTTTAACATTAATAATGTTATAGCAGCTGAAAAAGTTTCTTCATTTTCTTGTGGTACTATAGATGGCCCTTCGGAAGGTATAACTCTGAGCATTGATCTAGATAAAAGTACTATGGAATTTGGTTTACCTAAATATAAAATAACTTCAATAAGTGATGATGTAATTATAGCTTTGAGTCCAAGTAAAAATAATGGAAAAAATTTTAAAAAAACACTAACATTCCACCTTAATACTGGAGAACTTACACTCATTCATTACACAAAGCCTCAATTTGTTTGGAATTTAAAATGCAAAAAAATATTAAAGGAACTTTAAGTGAAAAAACTTTTAAGGATCTTGGTTTTGAACTTGATGGACTGTTAGCTCAGTTGGTAGAGCGGACGACTCTTAATCGTTAGGTCGTGGGTTCGACCCCCACACAGTCCACATCATGAAAAAACTTATAACAGATATATGCAAAACCCTTCAATAAAATATATTTTAAAATTATCTATCCCTATTTTTTTTGCAAACTTAGCGATTCCATTTGTTGGAATTATAGACACTGGCTTAATGGGTAATCTTGGTAATTTATCTTATCTATCAGCGACATCTGTTGCAGCAAATTTATTTTCAATGATTTTTTGGAGTTTTGGTTTCTTAAGAATGGGTACCGTTGGTTTAGTTTCACAAGCATACGGAAAGAAAGATTATTCAGAAATATTTAATATTGTTTTAAGAAATCTAATTTTTGTATTAATAATTTTTATAATATTAATTTCATTTCAAAATTATATTTTTAGATTAAGCTTAAATATTTTTGATCTATCAGTTACAACTGAAAAATTTTATAAAGATTATTTTCAAATTCGAATTTGGTCAGCACCAGGT
>Ga0114997_10000353_pt1 | contig 37193 bp, 42 predicted proteins | sample ArcticOcean_MG_C_2_FD_87045 | JGI IMG/M metagenome (GOLD analysis project Ga0114997, IMG submission 87045) | Marine microbial communities from western Arctic Ocean - ArcticOcean_MG_CB4_136 | ecosystem: Environmental > Aquatic > Marine > Oceanic | place: Arctic Ocean: Canada Basin | collected... | reverse complement strand
TTCGTAATAAAAGTAAAAAAATGAAATATGATGAAGATGAGTTCTGATTCTTTTAATCAAGCGTGGGAATTAAATTGCCCAAATACTAAAATACAAAAGAACGGAGAGTATTTGCAATGGAGGCGTTCAGCAAGGCTTGGGATTTTATAAAATACTCAAAACTACCTCACTGTCCTCATTGTAAAGGTAATTTGGCATTAGCAAGAGGTGAAAAATCTAAATATTGTACTTCTAAGTCATGCCAAGATAAAAATCCCGTAAATCCATATTATAAATATCCCGGTAATTCTGATAGGAGGTTTTGATTAAGATGAATTCTTTTAATCATATTTGGAACATAACTAAAGAGTTTGAACGGAACGAACCCAAATTTTACGAATACTGGCCTTCAGATATGTCGGAAAAGAATCCACAAAATACACAAGAGCAGGTTCCCGATGAGTATCTAGGTGATGATTTAGGGCTAAACACCGGAGGTAATAGTGGAGATTGTTGTGAAAAATTAAAGAGAGGTTTTGCTGATTTAATGTCTGAATATCTAAACCCAGAGGCTATGGAAGGGTTTATTGCGACTGATTGTGAAGATATAATTGAATCTTATAATAAAAATTTGAAACCCAATTTAGAAATGGGATCAGCACATAAACACATACAACTCCTTCTTGAAAACATGGATGAATTAATTGAAGAATACAATTCATGTTTACGAGGTAATTTTGATAATGTTGAATTCGATGATAACTTTTTAGCATCGGAGGATTCCTTTGAAGATGCTTGGAATTTAACTAAACAAAGCCAATCAGACTGTACTATTTGTGGTAAATCACTTACATTCCCTGACCCTCATGATAAATCCAATGTACTATCTGGTTCAGATAAACATCTTGGATGCGTTCAACATGCAAGAAATAAATTAAAAAAAGAAGATCCATGTTGGGATGGATATAAACAAATAGGTATGAAAAAAAAGAACGGCAAAAAAGTTCCTAACTGTGTACCTTCAGTAAAAAAATCTGCTTGTGAATGTGATACATGTAATACATTGGTAAAGGCATTACTTTCTAAAAAGAGTGACAAGCCTTTTCATGGCTATAATCCTAACAAACACAGTCGTGAAGGAGGATTGAATGCTAAAGGTAGAGCAAAAGCAAAAAGGGAAACAGGGGCTAATCTAAAACCTCCTGTAACTGAAAAGCCATCTTCTTTGAAGCCGGGAAGTAAAAAGGCAAACCGCAGGAAGTCATTTTGTGCCAGAATGGGAGGAGTAAAAGGGCCAACAAGCAAAGAAGGCAAATTAACTCCCAAGGGCGCATCATTAAAAAGATGGAATTGCTAAAAAAACGGTGCTTTTTCCACACCACTTAATAACAATTGTCTGAAATAAGGTAATTAGCGGGGAATTTTAATGGAAGAAGATAGAGTATATCATAATAGTAATTCTAGTTGGATAAAAAAAATTATGGAAGAAGCGTTTGGAGGTTGGGATGAATGAGGGTAGATTCAGATGGCTATAACCGATTTTGGTTTTGGTTGGCTAAAAAGATAGGGTTAATAATATGATGGATTGGGATTATTGGGATGCAATCCTAGAAGCAATGGGTGAAAGAATTGAACAAGGTTGATAAATCTTTTTGGAGAATTTCTAATCAATTTTTATTCTGGTTAGCATTACGATAGATAATCAGATAAACAAAGGTAGTTTAGGGACTTACATGGCAGTACCTAATACATTGCAAGATGCAATTGCCATAAGTAGAGATTTAACTGGTAAAAGAAATATTCCTAGTTACATGAAATGGTCAGGAAATAAGAATCATCCTGAATATTTGAGAGGTTATCGAACAGCGTTTAGAAATGCAGGAGGTAATAGACGATATGTTGATCCATTTGCCGGAAGTGCTAGTTTGCCGTTCAATGTTGTTCCGGGCAAAAAAGCGTTGTTAGGTGATTTTGATGAGATGAATATTGGTTTTCATAATGCAGTTAAAGATGGTACAATAGGTAATGAATTAGATTTTTCAAATTTTATGCAAGATGGTGTTATAAATCGAAAAGACTTTTTTGAAAGATTAAGGGGTGGAACGCCAAGCGGGAGGATTTACCCCCCAACTGGAAAAAGACCATATTCTTTAGATGGTAGTTGGCCTCCTAAAAAAAACTCATTGAATTACATAGTAAACGAATTAAATCAGAAAAATATCACTCCTGAATCTAATCTTGGTGCAATAAAAGCATGGGCTAAGATGCAAAATGCAGGGTTTAGAGGAGATGCAAGGTTTAACAAAAAACCCCATAAAGCAAAAGGTGTTAAAAGATGGTATAATATATCTGCCAATGAAGAAAATTATAAGCCCGTCAAAAGAAACTATCAGTCATATCAGCCTTTAATGGAAAACTTTGATTTTATTAATAGGGATGCTTTTGACTTTTTGAATAATGAAGAATTGAATGACAATAAAGATTTTCTAGTGGCTGATTCTCCTTATTGGAAAGAATCAGGTAATTATGATCATGGCTTTGACCATAAAAAGTTAGCAAGAACTTTAGGTTCAATGAAAGATGATGGTATGCCGATAGTAGCAACTAATTCCGCACTTGCAATGCCTTTGTATCAAGATGAAGGTTTTGATACATTTTTGATGAATAGAAGAAACAATTCAGGGGCAAAAAGCACATCGAGAGGAGTCAAACCAGAAATGGTTGCAGTTACGCCCGGTTTAATCTCCGAGCGTGAATGGAAAGGGTCATTAAAAAAATCTATTCAAATGTCTATTTTTGAGCAAGCATGGAATACAATTTTGATATAGAGAATTTATAAAGAATAGGGATGTAGCCTTTTACGTGCCTGACCCATTCATAAATGCTTGGGAAATAGCCAAACATTATTCTGGCCATGTATCGAAAGGTATCGTATTTGGCGGTAAACAAACAAATGATATTAATGAAGTAGATGAGATGATAAGGAATGTAATGATTACAAATCCTAAACATAAACCTCCTTTACCGTGGAAAACTTCGGGTAAAAGAAGAGGTATGCCGTGGAAAAAAATGTATGAAGCAAGAATGGCAGGTAAAGACCCAAGTATCCCCTTTATAGAACAAACTAAAGGATTTAGAGGATCTAATGAAATGCTTCCAACTGTATTAAATTGGCAAGGTGGGAAAACACAGATACAACCCCAAATGAGAGCATTGGCTGAAAAGTTAGGTGTAAGTCATTTAAGACCTGCTGAAGTATTTGGTGGTAGCGGTTCTTTTGTCTTGGGTCAAAACAGGAATAAAGGATTCTTCAATGATTTGAATCCTGATTTGGTAACAACAATGATGCATTTGAAAGATGGCATGAAAGTAAGTAAAATACCTCAAAATCAAGAAGAATTGGAACGTGCAGTTGATACGTTAAATGAATTAAGGTACAGAAGAGATGTTCTTGGTGAAGATTTAGATTATGGTGAGGAACGACAATTAGTTGAATTACTTGTTGGTTCTAATATGCAACATTTTGAAGGTATGTTTAAATACAAAGATTGGGATAAAGAATATCCTAACGCAGTACCAAAAGGATATACTGAAGGATTCATTAAAAGGCCATCTTTTAGAAAACCGGGCAAAGATGTAAAACCGGGCGATAAAAACTTTAGAAGGTTTCCTTTTGATGCAGGTTCAATAGACTTAACAAGATATGCAGATCGTATGAAAAACTATGAAATACATCAAGGTGATTTCAAAGATGCCGCTAATTTACTAGGGAGAGATGATTTATTGTATTTAGACCCGCCATATATTAGTAGAAATATAGATTACGGCGGAACAAAAGAACAGAAAGCAGGAAAAGATTTCGACCAACTTCAAAGAGATGTAATTAGAGTAGGGGAGCAACATGAAGGCCCTTCTATAATATCTAATTATATGTATGGAAAAGATAGTGGGGAGCCGCTTTATGAATATGTTGATTCTTTATTAGATGCAGGTTATGATATACATCCGTGGCTTAGAAAACCAAAGGCAAATAATAAGGCACAAGCCGAATTATTAGCATTAAGGGGTTTCCCTAAACAAGAAAATCTAAATAAATATTCTTAATTTAAGAAAGTGTTATAATTCATTGAATATTAGCAAGTGGCGAGAGTAACATGACTATCGAGAAAGAAAGAGAGTTAGGTACTTGCACCTCTTGTAAAGCGAGAGGTAGAATTTGGTCATCAAAAACTGCTGATGCATATCCATACGATACTGAAAAATTGTGCAAAAAATGTTCTCAACCTAAAATTTTAACTAAGGCTTTTGATATGGCTTGGGATGTTGTTAAGGCAAAGGCGAAATGTCCTGAATGTAAGCGGGTTTTCGATTTAATGAATGAAAAAGATGCCCAAGAGTGGTATCATGGGCATGATTGTGAGGCATGATTATGACCGCATTCGACAAGGCTTGGGGTATTGTAAAGGCTACACCATGCAGAAAATGTGGCAAACCTTGTGACTTTGGAATGCGAGGAGATGGCCCTGCAAAACAAGTAGATGAAGGCGATGAATTAGTCCCTTACTGCGGAAATTGTGATTAAGATGGGTGATAACACACATGAATGCACCGTAGGTGGAAATGCTTACGCAGTTATGTGGGAAGGAAAAGACGATGACAATGGTGGTTTAATCTATGGAATCGAATACATGGATGGTGAGGAAGTTTCCGATGTTGAGTGGTTTAAGACGAGTGATGAAAGAGATGCTGAACTTAAACAATACATATCCGATGCAGGGTGCGAAGGAATAATGAAACCAATTGATTTCAGTAAATCTGATGACCGATTATTCAACAAGGCTTGGAGTGTCGTGAAAGGCGATGATTTTGAGCGAAAGCAGTTTGATGCCAAGATGCATAAAGGTGGCAAGAAACATTCTTGCCCCACCTGCAAACAACCCAAGCGACTGTCAGACGAACAGAAAAAGCGTAGATACCAATGCGATGAATGTGCAGACAAAGAAGAGGGAGCGTATTAGTAATGTCAGCATTCGACAAGGCTTGGAGTGTTGTAAAAAGTAATTCGTGGGAAAATCGTTTGCGTGAATTCGCATCAAAAAATATAAATCAAGAATGGTATGATTCTGAATATGAATTAGGTTCAGAAGAAAAACCTATTATTGGTTACAATTTTGATGATTGGTCTTATGAAATAAGAAATGCAATAGGTATGGCTATGGTTCAGGCATTAGGTGGAGATGAAGAAGATTGGGAAGAATATTCAGAAGAACTTGGAGAAACACTTGAAGAAGAATCATGGAATAGAGCCACAAATGATACGACTAATCCAATAGAAGGTATGGAATATGCCATAAAAATAATTAACCAATTTGTTTCAGATCTTAAATATGAAGGCATGGGGGTATAAACAATGACAGTATTTGACAAGGCTTGGAGTGTTGTAAAAACCGAAGAAGATAATCAATGTGATGGCACAGAAAAGCCGGAGGGATGTGCAGGTGATGGTCAATTAAGTGAAGGAGGAGCATGGGAATGTAGTTCATGTAGCGAATCTTTTTGTTCAGATTGCATAAATCAAGGTCATGTTCCTAAAGAGGATTGGGATTTAGCAGATATGGCACAAGATCATGCAAACCAACCCGGAAGTATGTATGATAATATGTGTAGTGATTGTGAACTTACATTAGCAGAGGAATACATACCTGAGTTTAAGGATCACATGGAAGGAGTTGAAGCGGAACTCCGTGAAGAAGAAATGGAAGGAAAAACAGCACGAGAGGATTTTGATAGAAAGGTAAGTGAGCAACCATTTTTTGGAGATAATAGAGGTAAAAGTTTGTATGCAGATGAAACTCCTCATTTTCATTCTAAGTTTAATCCAGATTGGCAAGATACAATGAAAAGTGAGCCTAAATGCGGCATGTGCGGGTCTAAGGATATGAGCAATTGGACACCTCGCCATACGAGAAGTTGCACTTCTTGTGGGCATGACCCCGGCAATGATAGATGCACTTGTGGTTGTGGTGGTACGGCACCAGATTCAAAAAAGGCATCCAATGACCGAACATTCGATATGGTTTGGGGTATCGTGAAAGAAGCACCTACTGAAGAGTGCAAGGGATGTGGATTAGCACACGGTACACCTAACAGTGAATATTGTTCCGAAATATGTGAAAAACAGAATATGAAGAAATCAGATGACCCATTAGGAGATGCATTGGAAAATGCCAGAAATACTCCTAGAAAAGATTTAAAATTAACAAAACTTCCAAAAGATGTTGCAATAAAATTGAATAGAAGGGTGAAAGATCCTAGCAAAGACCCATTAGTTCAAAGAGCAAAAAAGAATCTTGATGAAGAAAAGGAAGAAAGGAATAAAAGGTAGCATTCATTAACAATTGAATAACTACTTTATATTGCAGGGAGCATTTATTGTTTTATCGCCTCATCTCTATAATACATCCCCAACGCCTCCCTGCACCAAAATTGTTTAGAACTATGGTTTTCATAGAGTAAACATGAGTAGTCACGCTTTCCAACGAGCGTGGGATATTGTTAAAGAATTTAACCGAGACACTATTGAAGAAGAATTAAGAAATTTTAGTGAACAACATAATCCTTTTGAATTTGGATTTTGGGATAAAGAAATACATGGAAAGGAACAAGCAAATAAAAATATTTTAAATGTTGCTAGAACATATGGTTTCAATCCTTCCAAAACCGTGGGCAGAGGTAATGTTGTAGATGCATGGGTAAAAGGGCCGGGTTCAAAAAAAGTCCAAAATCATTTAAAAAATGAAATTAGGCCGGGTATTGCTAAGTTTGGTACAAAGATTAGGCCAATAGTTGATTGGCAATTCTTGATGGAAAAAAAGGGCATACCTCGGACGCTATGGAATCAGTATGCACATGAAACAATGGGAGGAATGGGTAATACTTCAAAAACAGGTTCTTCAACGGGATTACCCACATCTGCTTGTCGGATTGGAGATAAAAAGCATTGTGGGACTTGTTATGCGGCTATGGCAGAACATAAAGACAATGTATCAATAAGTAATTGGAGACATATTAGTAAATTAGGAGAAGATCCTATGTTACATGCATCTGCTCAGGCGTTTTTAATGAGAGGGCATTCACCGGAATTTAGAGGGAATTGGTCAGGAGACTATCAAAATGTAGAACATGTTGCTCAAGCGTTATCAATAGCACAATCCACTCCGAATGTTCATCATTGGTTACACACAAAAGAAGTTCCTGATTTAATGAAATACTTAGGGCAGTTTGAAGAGTATTCTGAAGAATGGTATAATGCGATACCTCAAAATGTTACAATGGTATTTTCCCAACCTTATGCTCGTATGGTTGCTAGAGAAGAAGATTCCGGTGGTGGTTTAAGAAGTGATGAAGTATCATCTAAGAATAGTTCATGGATTAAAGCCAACAATTATGCTAATGAAAATAATCCTAACAGGCATCCAAATTTGAAATCTTCAGAAGTCGGAACTGCACCAAGGGAAGGTGCAACTTTATGTCCTACATCATTAAGAGTTAAAGATCCAGAAACTGGTAAAAATATGGGTAACTGTGGAGATTTTAATTGTAGTGCTTGTAGGAATAACGATGGTAAAATAGTACAATATGGGGGCCATCATGGTGGTTTCCCTAATATTAATATGCCAAATAAAGATGGAGTCAGAGAAAGAGCAATGGATTCAAATCAATTAGCACAAGAACAAAAAAAGGCTTTAGCACAAGCAATGCTTTTTAGAGAAAAATCTAAAAATTGGAAATTATAGATTTGCTCTGAAAATAATGCCAACACTCATAACCCTATCAACTCTCACAATATATTAATGGGAAAGCACGTTTCGATTATATTGCGTGATGATTTATGGCATATTATGGAAGAAAGAAGGGGTAGAGAATCTAAATCTTCTTTTCTTAACCATGCTATTGAAACGTATTTCCGTTCCTTAGAGGAGTGATAAAAAATGAGAGGACAGCAAAACCCACAACAAATGCCACCGGGGGGCGCAATGCCGCCATGGGCAAATGATAGCCAAAGGATAGATGTAAATTTGATAGCAATGTTATTGTGGCAAGCATTACTAACAGGTAGTGCAGTTACTATATCGCACATGGGATGGTATCTTCCAGACGCAAATTCAGGAGAAATGGGTTTGCAATATGGATTAATTACTTTTGGATTTTTATGTATTGCTATGGTGTTATTCCAAGTAGGAGGAGTAAGAGACAGTTTAGCAATGAGGGCAGAATTTGCTTCAGATGCTAGATATAACAAATGGTTTAGGAATCAAATGCAATTACAAACCCGTAGGCATCAACAACAACAGCAATACACTGAATATGAAAATCAATATAGTTCTTCAACAGGGCAACAACTTTTTGGCGTACCTAATGATGGAATTACTTCTGAAAATAATGAACGAAATAGTTAGGAGAATTAAGTCTCATGTGGCCATTTAGTACCAAGCAAGAAAGGCAAGCAGAGGCTATGTCTCAGATTCTTGCGGAAAATGCCTATGAACGTAGGATGGAACGGCTTGCCGGATGGGTTCGTACTGCGGTGGCTTTAGTGGGAGGAATTCTTTTGACTTTTCTATCATTATTCCTACTAGACAATATAGGGGATGTAAGTCCCACTCAAGTGTGGGAGTTTATATCCAACAGGTAATGTGGGATATATGAGTTCCACAGTTCTTGCAGGACATATATTACTTGCTTCAGTTAATGCAATTAAAACTGTATATAGAAATTTAAAGCCATTTAAAATTGGAGTTTATGGCCCAAGTATGACAGGTAAGACTACATTAGATCAGTATCTTACTGTACCGGGTGATATTGAGCCTATTCCCTTAAATTTTAGAACCACACATCCGACAATCAATGGTGTTACTCAATTACCTAAAGCACATCGTAAGCAAATAAAATGGAAAAAAGAAAGAATCCCAGTTTCTAGTGCTGACATAGCAGGACAGTCACAATTCAAGAATCTTTGGATTGAAGATATGTATGGTAGAAAAGTTAATATTGTATTTTTTATGGTAGATGAAAGAGTCTTAACGAATCCACAATTCAAATTAGAAGCAGTTGCATCTTTGAAGTATATTGTAGATAATATCACTAGACACGATGTTACTAAGACTTTAAGCCGGAAATCAAAAAAACATTTGAAGAAAGGTTTCAAACCAGATCTTTTTTGTTTCTTAATTAACAAAATGGATGTATGGTGGACTCCTCAAGCGGCTTTTCTTTGGGAACGAGGATTACAACGGGAACATCCTATTGTTGCACCTTTTAGACATGAACTAAGAAGGTTGAGAACAGCAGGAATACGGGCCGAAGTAGAGGCTATTTCTGCTCAACACGGAGTCAATGTAGAGAAAGTTATGATTAAAATGATTGAAACTATTTAGCCTATGATACATTAAAGAGGCTCTTAGTTATGTCAAGGGTATGAACATGTTACCAAGTATGCCTCAAATGTGGGGTGGTGGCATAGTGTTATCAGGTTTAAATGATGCTCAATTATTACAATTATCAAAAGAAACAGGAGTTTCATTTCAACTTTTAAAGTCACAACAAATGGCAGAAATGGCAAGTTCAGGGTCACAAGGAGCATCCGGTGAAAAAACCGAATCATTTGTACCTACTGTTGAAATTAAATTAAAAACAAATCCAAAGAATCCTCGTAAGGCCAGAAAGCAAAATATAAAAATGCTTAGAAAATCATTAAGGCCGCCCAGATATAATTTTGGTTTGTTTAGAGTTTACAGATACAACGCGGCCCATGAGTGTGCGTGTTGTGGAGTGGACATTCGTAGGTTTATCGAAGGAGATAATGCTTACGCTCACATTGTTGATGATGACACTAATATGTCTCTATCTGACATATATTGGTTCGATGAAGATACAGGTAATGCAAAGAAGCCACATGCACGTAGTCATGGAGACATTGGAGATGAATTAAACAGTACACTATGTCCTGCTCACCTACATATATATCATACTCTAAAAAAGATATTAATGGAAGAACAATTAGAAAATGAGGGAATTACTAGGCCAGTTAGTAGAGGGACTAAATTCTTACGAGTAGCAGGGTTATCTCCCTCTAAAGTAAAAAACCGTTCCACTAATGAATCATTAATAAAATACGAGCCATTCTTTCGTATGGTACAACAAGATGTTCAACATCAAAAAGGAATATCTATGAATCAACATCCCAATCCAATAACAGGAGTTGCAGATCTTGTGACTATTACTTTTGATTTAAGGGCATTACAAATTCAAGAATCTATGAAACAGAATGGAATGATAGGAATACCGCCACAGCAACAAGCAATGACATCTCCCGCACCTAATGTAATGGGTGGCGGAAATCAATAATGAGGAATAATAATGGGCTGGTTTAGTAAAAATAATGAAGCACCTACACAACAATTTGGCGCACCTACAAGTTTCGGGGCATCATCTATGGGTGGGTATGGAATGAATAATGGAATGATGAATAACGGAATGATGAATAATGGAATGATGAATAATGGAATGGATCCCATGATGATGCAACAAATGGCACAAAATCCTATGATGCAACAAATGGCTAATGACCCTGTTCAAGCAACAGCACGATTATTACAGTATAATGATCCAGTTGCTTCATTCATACAAACTAATAGTATGGGGATGATGATGGATTTATTTGGTGAAATGATGACCCTTGCATTAAAGGATTTTTTCACAAACATATCATTCTTAACAGATGAAACTGGGAAAATTACTTTAGATACTACTTCATTACCTACTAATTTGATATCACTATCACAAGAAAATATTAGACTAACTATGCAAAGTTTACAATCTGCTTGTATGCAACAAACTCAAATGAACCAACAACAAATAAATATGTTACTTCAGGCACATAATCCAATGATGAATAATATGCAACAACCGGGTTTCTTTGGTAGTATGCTTGGCGGTTTACTTGGGAATCAAATGCAACAACATGGTGGCATGGGCGCACTAGGAACAGCAGGAATGGCGGTGCTTTGATGAGAAGAGATGAATACAAAGAAGAAGATTCAGGAATCAATCCTATGCAGATGGGGGTTGCAATGTTTAGCCCTAATAAAATATTAGTTGAAAGCGCGACTATGATTTTTATTATATCATTCATGTTACTCAATATTGTAGTATTAATTTACAAAGGCCCAGAACTGGGATCTACTGAATCTATGATAGGCGTAATGGCTTTGTTTGTTACCTTCTTGATTGCAGGTAGACAATACGCTTCCTTTCGCTAATGGCCCTTCGTTTCCGAGGGCCGGAGGATATACCTCTCAATATCAACAACCAAGAAAACAATATAGTCCACTTGATATTAATCAGGATGGCAAAGTAAATTTTCAAGATGCAAAAATAGCAATGTCAAACATCAAAAATAAGATGGATGTAGATGGAGATGGCAAAGTAAATTTAAAGGATTTAAAGAAGGTAATTAAAAAAAGCAATAAAGTTTGCGTAGAATGTAATAAACCTTTAACTAAAAAATCAAAATACGGTACGGGAGTTTGCGTAGAATGTTACAGAAACCCCCCAGAACACCTAATTTGTAAAGCAACGGTTGCTTCAGGAAATAGATGTAAACGTAGAATTTCTACTAAATCTAAAGAAGGATATTGCGGAATTCATTTACCTAAGAATGAAAAGACCCAATAATGATGGGACACAGTTGATTTCTTATGGCAGGTCGTAGGACTCGTAATAATTGTCCTTTTTGCCAACATTCAGATAGAGATGATATCGAACATCAAATTCGTGTAGGTACTTTGAAACCTGAAGATATGGATAAGGAAGAAAATTGGGCTAGTGGTACTTCTCATCGTCATATGAGGAGACATTCTGGTGAATACCATAATAATAGTAATGAAGAATGCCCAATTTGCACACATCCTGAAAGAAGCGTTATTGAATCATCTTTGATTGATGGCTTATCTTCAATAGAAGATTTTGCATATGAATTGGAAGTTTCAGAAGAAGTTATATCTATGCATCTTGAAAAACATATCAGACCATTGATTAAAGAAGCCGCTACTTTGGAGATGGTTCCTACTGCTTTAGCAAGTACAAAAGATTCCTTGTTAAGAATTGAAAAGAATATGAATAGATTAGATACTATATTTTCTATGCAATTAGATAGGATTGAATCTCAATTTATTGATGCCCCAGATATGGTATCTCCAAAGGACATAGAATTGGCAGTAAGACTACATCGTGAAGTCAGAGAAACGCTAAGTGAATTAGCAGTATGGATGGACAAAATGGAGGTCATAGATAACAGTCAAACCGTGAATGTTATTACTGTGATACAAGCACATTTTGCTGAGAAGTCACCGGACGAGTGGAGAGTTTTAAGAAATGCATTGGCAAAAGCGGGAGTTCTTGAAGGATGATTAAGATGGATTCTAAATGTTGCTGTGGCGCAGACAAGAGTAATCCTTGTGAATGCATGAAGCAAGAGATAACAGATAGTTGTTCAAGTAAAGAGCCGCAATGTCCTTGTTTTTCATTACTTTCTAAACAAAAATCTACCAAAGTAGAGAAATCAAGTGGGCGTAACACTTCTTTTGACAGGGTATGGAGAATGATAGTATGAAATCCATGGCAGAACTTATGTTAAAAGATACTCCTTATGAACGTATTTTACATGGTAATTTTCCAAAGTCTGAAACGGAATTAATTAAATTATTAGATGGTTTAGATTTTGTTGTAGAAGAATGGCAAGAAGCAATGCTTGAACATAATGTTCCAGATATTGAAATGGTTGCTTCAGAAATACTATGTGGAATTATAGGGTGCAGGTATGCCGTATTAGATTATTGGAGAGGGAGGCATGAAGGATCTCGCAACATTGGATATTTAGAAGCCGTGAAATCTATTCAAGAGTTAAAAAGTACATTTATTAAATTAGCAAAACCATATCTACATACTCCATTTATTTCAAATTGGTATTTGGATTTACCAATAAAAGTTGAAATTTCTTTTAAACACATACAAAGAAGGATGATGGATGAGGGATTAGAAGGAGGTGGAAATAATGGTAATTTACACAAGTGATATAATAAAGACAAGTTCTACTCCTAATGATATAGGTAATTTGTATAGGCCGCGAACACAAGAATTTACCGGAGGCCATAACCCTAGAGAAATGGGTAATATGGGCGACTTAGATGTTAATCCTAATGAAAGTGCAGAAGGACTATCACATCATCAAAGGGGAACTCCTGAAGATAATGAGAGCCTAAAACAAAGAGATGCTAAAGAACGTAGAGAAAAAGCAATGAGAGAATTAATACCCGGATTAAAACATATTTCTTTATCTCCTGAAGATATGGAAAATGGAGCATTAAATAGTTCTCCTAGAATGGAAGATGAAAATAGATTATTAGAAACCGGATTAGGAGTAGATAGAGGTGCTAGTGGTATAGCATTATCTATGGGCGCAAGCGGAGGGCCAGTAAGAAGCGATACGGCGAACATTAGATTCGGAGTACAAGGTGCAGGTTCAGTAAGAACAAGTTCTGAAGTAGTTTATTCTGATTTATTAAAAGGCAAAAAAAGATATAAAGGCCGTAAATATGATGAAGATGAAGAAACCAAAGAAGAGGAAGAATCTGGGCGCAAAAAACGTAGAAGAAAGCGTAAAAGCGAAAGTGGAAAAAGACCTCAAAAAGCAGGTGGAAAAATAAAAGGAGGAAGAGGAAGAGATGTTAAAGGCCGTTCTAAAAGAAGGGCAGGTCAAGTTAGAAGGCACATGATTCTTGATAGGCAAGCATTTGCCCCTAACATCCGTAGTCATGCCGCAAAGCAAATAGGTTCTACCTCTGCTACTCCTTTAAGATTAAGAGATCCTGTTGCATGGGAAAGAAAGAAAGCAAAGGCAAGAATGAATCGTATGGTAGGAAGCATACCTACACAACATACACATCATCAATCATCTGGAACTACTGGACTGTCATCTCATCATGGAAATAAACTTATTAGTCCAATTACATTACCTTCATCTCCTAAATTAGGTACTAAATTAAATTTAACAGGGCAAGACCCATTAGGAACTGCCGACCCATTGAAAATGGAAAAAGCATCTAAGACACTTTCTCGTGCAGAATTAGTTCACCTTAAAGCACAAGTAGAAAGATTAATGCGTAGATTAGAAAAATTAACAAAGGCATCTCCTGTACTTGATGAACATTCAAAAAAAGGTGCATGTGCAAATGAAGCATCTTCGGAACCAACAGGGGGAACAACTGCTCCATCTGCCGCATGGATATTTGAAGATACAACTGCTCAAAACATGACTAGCAAAAGGTGAGTAATATGGCATATTATAATCCTGATGATTTTCGTATATCGAAAAGTTTTGTCACTATGGATATAGATAACTTCATTCAAAGTGCAATGGGTATGCCAGACGCAGAACCCTTACAGACAATGATGACTCATTTTGTAAATAAGAATCATAATTTTAATGATTTTGAAGGCCAACAATCAAATCCATATGAAGAAGAAGCAGTAGAGATGGCAATAAGAAAAGGAGTTATTGATGAGGCAACAGGGAGAATAATACATGCGGGGCCAAATGCGCCGGGTTATGAAAATGCTCGCAAAGAAGCATTGCGTAAAGGAAAGCCTTTGGTAAATCAAGCGGCCAGAAATCAAAATGAATTAAATAAAGGAATTTGGCCTGAAGTGCCTCTTCCATTTATGGAAAATGGTCAAGACGCAAGTAGTTGGCCGTTACATCAAGCATATAGTGATGGTGAATCAGCAACTTTGAAAGAACAGACTAGAGATTTTGAGGGTAGACCAAGAAAGGGGCCAACTGCATTTAATCCATGGAAAAATGGCAAAATTGTAACTAATTTAATGTCCTCTTCAAATACAGATAGGAAGGGAGAAGGCACTTTTCAAGAAGGATGGGCAAGATGGTATCAACATGGAGCAATTAAAGATAATTTAATAGAACAAAGACATTCAAAGGCAGGGAAAGTTATTAATTCCGCAACTTATAGAATCCCTGCTCATTACGTTCATAAAAATGTAATGCACCTCAATGATAGAAACCATACGCAACAGGCTGTAAATTATGTTAAACAATTACAAGAAACATATCCAAATATGTCTCATGATGAAATAAAAAAATCATTATTAAATCAAAACTTTATGTTTGCAAATTCTCATCATTCATTTCATAATTATGATTCAGTACATGGAAGAATTGATAGAAAACTAAGTGATAACAAAGAAATCCGAGATGGAAATGCTCAACCTAATGATGATGATTTAGAGACAGGAAGAGATGCAGAGCCACTTAATAGTATTAGTGCAGACAATTCGATCTTTCATCCCGAATCTAGGATAGGTGAGTTGATAGGAAGAGGAAGGGGAGTATTACCTTTAAGTACCGATAAAATAGATAAGACTTTTAATAGACATATGAAAAAGTATTATGATATGGATGATGAACAAGTTTATCAAATGATAACAGATGTTCTTGCAGGTAGAAAATCAAATGGACATAAATATCGAGGTAGTACCGCAAAAGAACGATTGGCTAATGCGTTATATGAACATGAAATGGATAGGCATGGAGGGAATCTACCTCCTGACCATCATTATACTGGCCCTACAATCCCAGTTGAAGGTAGAGGTTTTACACCTCCTCCAATAGAAAACACAGGAGGTACAGGGACGGCCCCTCCCGACACAAGAGGCAACCCATTGGGAATTCCCGGTAATTTACCTACAATTGATACAGAACATCCTGAATTACCCCGCGTTACGGGAGGTTATGTGCCTCCGGCTACCCTCCCTGTTGCTCGACCTAATATACCCAATATTCATACAGACCCCAATGTTGTTAATGCCCTTCGTAATAAAAATGCAAATATACCATTGAATGTTCGGAGTAATGTTATGGGGCCAAGCGGAGACACTAATTCCTCTAACAGGTCATCCTCTTTTGCGGCTTTGCTTGCAAATCATAGAAGGAATATTTTTCCTAATGCAGGTGTAGGAGATAGTTTCTTAGATAACGAAAATAATTCTAGCACTTTAAAATCTGAGATAGAAGATTATATTGAAGATGTGCAATTGCAATTAGCAAAGACTGTAATAGATGATTTACACAATATAAGGAAGATGGATTTAGATTCTAATTATGATATAACTATATTGGCAAGTCAAATTCAAAGACCTACTAATGATATAATTTCGATATACCATACAAGAGGAGATTGGAGAAATATCGCAAAGTCATTTGGCATTGAACATCGTCATGTGCAATTAATTAAGGTGGCTTTACATGAATAATAATGTCGTATATGATGATATTTTTGCTAAGGCATGGGATATGGCTATCAACAAGGCTATGACTACTCCTGAAGCGGCACGTAGACAAGCAGGAACTAATAGATTTGGGCGGAAAGGTTTAGATTTAGATAGGAAAAAAGGGGTAGATTCAGTTGGAGAAGCCGCTAAATTTGCAGATCGCCTTCCAGATCCTAGTGCTAGTGCTAGTGCCGACCCTCCTGTTGACCCTAATACTAATGCTCAAACCGGGCCTTACAATGATGGGTCTGCATCTAGCCGACTCAAAAATTTAAAAACGACTGGCGGAGAAACTGACGCTGATCCAAGATTAGGGGCGCGAGTTTCAGCAGGAATGCAAAATGCGGCAGGGAAAATAACAGACGTAGTAAACAATGTGTCTGCTAAAGGACAGCAATATGTGCAAGGTGCCAAAGATATGGCTACTGATGCATGGAAAGGAAATCAACTTGATAGTTCAGGAGAAGTTCGTGGGCCGGGACTGAGGGATGCAAAAGATGCAGGTATAGATTATGCCGCATCAAAATTACCGGGTATGAAAGAGGCCGCAAAAACCGGACTCCAAGGTGCAGGAAATTTAGCAAGTGCGGGAGTTAAAGGAGGAGCGCAATTAGGTATGGCCGGAGTTAAAGGAGGAGCGCAATTAGGTATGGCCGGAGTTAAAGGAGGAGCGCAATTAGGTTTCGCCGGAGTTAAAGGAGGAATCAATGCGGCCAAAGGCTTGGCAAACATGACATCTAATACAATAGGCAGTTCACAAGGAGGCTCTCATGTATCAGGTCAGGGCATGATGAATAATGTTAAAAATTTAGCAACGGGACTTATGGAAACAAAAGGCAGAGGAGGAATTGTTAATTCTGCAATAAGAGGTCAAAATAAAAGAGGTGGCATAAAAGATGAAGTTTCAGATGAAATGGCATCAACTCAAAGAGATAACAGGCAAGGCAGAGTTACCGCAGATATGTTCAAAAGGCCGGGAAATCAATCTGTTTCTTTGGAAAATAACCGTGGCGATGCTAATAATCCTGTTGACTCTCTTGAAAATCCCGCTACTACTGCTGTTGACCCTAATGCTATTGCCGTTCCTGCTAATGCCCCTCCTGCTAATACCCCTCCTGCTAATGCCCCTCCTGCTAATGCTACTACTAATGCTCCTGCTAATTCTACTGCCACAGGAGGTGCAGGTTTCGGTGGCGGAGGTGCAGGTTTCGGAAATAGCGCAACTACTCTTCAAGCAGGTAATGCTCCTGCTAATACCCCTCCTGCTGACCCTAATGCGGCAAGAGATCCTGCACGAGATAAAGCAAGAATGCTTCAAGTAGATAATGCCAATGCAAAAGCAAACACGAAAGGAGGGATAGGTACAGGATTATTATCTAACGTGGCGACAATGGGAATGTCAGGCATAGCAAGAGGTGCGTATAATGCAAGTCAAAGAAGTAAAGGAAGGGATGAATTATCAACATTGGCAAAACATGCAGAATTTGTATCTATACGAAGTTCATTACTAAAAAATCAATATGCTAGGCAAGTTACTCCCGGCGATAGAGATGGAAATGGAATATTGGATTCGGAAGAACAGAAAACCACAGTAAAATTAAATCCTGACGGAACGGTTGCATCCAAAGAAACGAAAATTACTCAAAAAACACCATCCAAAGAAGAACCTAAAAAACCACAAGGCGACCCTAATGACATGAGAATGGATGCGGATAAAAATGATGGAAATTTAAATAAAGGTTTTAAAGATGTATTAGGCAAATACAGACAAAAGAGAGCAGAAAAAGAATTGAACAGATTACATGACAGAAGAAAACAAACTCAAAGAGGTTTTGACTTTTTATCTCCTGACCGAATACAATTAACTCCTAAAGAAAAAGAAAGTAACGACTTAGATTTTATAGATAAAAATAGAAAGACATACAATACTGCCGAAGAGGGATTTACTAGGAATTTGGAAAATGAGTTGGGGTCGTCAGTAATAGATAAATTGAAATTAAATCCGCCAAAGATGCACCCTAGACCCTCTCCCGATTCGACTCCTTATTCTGCTGATCATTACATTAATGCACAGAGAAATGTTGGGAGAAGAGGTGTTGATGGTTTTAATCCAGATGATGCTATTCAAAACTCAGAGCCTTGGAATGTAGTAGAAAATCCATTTGCCAATCCGTTTTATAATACAAATGCTTTTTCACTTACAAAGGAACCTAATCACGGAATAAATGAATCTCACACTTTAGTAGATGAGTTCTTGAAGGCAGACATATCTGAACCCGAAGTAAAATTATCCGGTTTTGATACTAATAAGGGCGATGACCTTTCTTTATTGCCCGCATCGGTGTTTGCAAACAATGACGCACCTGTTGCTGATAACATGAGTTTATTGCCAACAGGGTGGAAGCAATGACTCTTTCCGCTAATAATAAAATGATAGAACTCACATCCCAAGTAGATTGGGAAATGGGTAAGCGTGACTTTAAATTCTTTTTTGAAGATATATGTGGTTTCCAATTAGCAAACTTCCATAAAGAATGGTATGAAAATGCTCAAAATAACAATAAGGTATGCGTCATAGCAAGTCGTGACCATGGTAAATCTGTATTCTTCCGAGTATATCTGTTATGGAAAATGGCATATAATCCTAATACAGAAGTATTGTTTTTCAGCCATAGTCAGCATCAGTCAATAGATCATATGGGTAAAATGAATGAATTGATTGAAACAACTCCTGCATTACAACACCTAAAACCTGCAAGAGGTTGGGCAAAGCAATTATTCCGTATGACTAACAAATCTTCTATTCGTGCTATGTCTATTGGCAAAGCGGTGAGGGGCGCGCATCCTGATATAGTGGTACTAGATGATATTCTATCTAGTGAAGCAGATACGCAATTAAAAGCAATATCTACATGGTTTTATACTGCTTTACTTCCGGTTCTTCATCACACAGCGCAAATGTGTGTCGTAGGTACGCCGTTTTCTTTTACCGATTTATATTCAGAATTAAAAAGTCTTGACGGTTATTGCGTAAGAGAATATCCTGCAATTGATGAAGCCACAGGTGAACCTCTTTGGCCTGAACGATGGAATTTAGAAGCACTGAACACAAGAAGAGGTGAAATGACATCTATTGCATTCACTCGTGAATATCTTTGTAAACCAATAGCAAGTGATTCTAGTTTATTTCCTGAAGAGATGCTTGAAAGAGTAAAGGATGAGACATTGGCTTTGACATATTATCCAGAACCGGATGAAGCATTGAATTATTATATTGGTTGGGATCCTGCAATAAGTGCAGATAGAAGGGCAGATTATACTTGCATGATAGTAATAGGCATGAATGAGAATAGACACAAGAGAGTAGTGCATGTTCATCATGAAAAGAATATGGATTTCGGGCAACAGATAGATAAGATAGTAGAATTAAATGCAAGATTTAATCCTGTTATTATAGAACTTGAAACAAACAATTTCGCTATGGCATTTAATCAGGTATTGAAAGAAATAGGAGACTTACCTGTAAAACCATTCAATATGAGTCGCATGAAAAAGGAAGCATTAATTCATACATTGCAATTACATTTTGAAAGGCAACATCTGATGATTCCATACAAAGATGAAGGTGCAACAAGAAGGCACATGAATGCTTTATTAAATGAATTATCTATGTTCACTATGCTAGATAATGGTAAGATGGAAAGCCTTGGTGCCCATGATGACATGGTGATAGCCCTAGCATTATCAGTACAAGCAACTAAAGAATATAGGGAAAATATAATTATCCTAGATGCTCAGACATGGCAAAAGAGGTTGGGGTGGATAGATGGATAAAATATATATTAAGTCAATTATAGGGATAGAAACATTAAGCGATTCGATAAATAAGAATGCGGCTTTGTTAGGTGCGGCAGTTATACCACATGTACTTGAAATGGCTCAAAATAAATTAAAAGACAGTACAAAAGAAGTAGAAGATGCGGAGAAGAATTTAGCCCAAGAAGAGTTAAATGCTCAACAACCACAAAAACAAACTCAAACACCTAAAACTCCCGATATAAGAGATGGTGCAAGTATTGAAGGTGATACTTCAACTAATAGTGGAACAGAGTTACCTACTGGTGCCCCTCTTCCTCCTACTGATCCTAATGCAATTACAAATTCAATGGATAGGAAATGGTTTGTAACCAGTTTTGGAATGTCTGGAAGGGAATTAACTGAAATATTAATAAAAGCATCAGATATTAAAACATTAGATGCAATACAACCATTACTCAAATTAGAAAAGGAAGCGATATTAAATCATTTTAAAGGAGTAGATTCTTCACTATTAAATCAAATACCTCTTACGGATTTAGATTTTGATTCGTTAAATAAAAATTCAGATAGATTAGATTTACCTTTTAGAAGATTTGTAAAATCATGGACTTCATCAAATGAAGAAGGAAAGGTCAAAGCGGAATTATTATGGCGCAATACTTTGGATAAGTCAGAAAGACTATCTAATCGTGAGAAAACAATATTGTTAAAGTGTAAAAGTACAATTATTGAAAGAGGTGCATTAAATGCGCAAACATTACGAAGTTATGGTATTCAAGCAAGTGCCGCAGAAATATCTTCTCTAATCAAATCTCATGGGTTTTTGTATGATATCATGTCCGTGGGTCAATTTAGTAAATCAGTAGGTAGAGGTTTATTTTATGATGTTAAAAGAAACGATGTGTTATTGAAAAATGTAGATAGTTTCTTAGCAGGGCTAATTGATAATCATAGTGTATTTTCTATTGATGCAAGATATAATCCTCGTATCGAATTAAGTTTTTATGCACCTACTGCGCCTTGGTATGCTGACGCATTAAAAAAGGAATTAAATGTTGATAATATACATGCTAAAGGAATAGGATTAGAGATATTAGGGGAAGCGGCGGTTTCAAAGGCATTACAATTAGCATCACCACTCATAACCAAAAAATCTTCCGAAGCGTTCAAAATGATGAAAGCGTTGCGAGGAGATAAAAACGCATTGATTGTTATGGCATATGAAGGAATGAATTCAAAACACCAAATTGCTTTATTAAAGAAATATGATATGTCTGAAGAAGAATTTTTTGAAATTAAAAAGGAGGTTATGATACATGGTTGATGCTAAACGTATGGAGAGATTGTTTACGTCAATAGGCGTAGATATGGAACGCCATACTACTCCTGTACCTTCTATGCCTTTATTTACACAAGGTGTTCAAGAACCTGCTTTACTTCAAGGTATTACAATTCCCGCATTATATGCGGCGGCGTATGAATGTATGGTTTTGCGTTCTATTTTGCAACATCTTTCTGTTGAAACATTTAGAAAAGGTTGGGATTGGAAGGCTAAATTCGTAGTTAAATGTACTACTTGCGATACTGAATATCAACAGCAAGTAGATTCCTGTACTGCGTGTGAAGGAGAAGTAAGAAAAGCGGATAGAGGGCAAATAGAATATGCCGATGTAGTTCTTGATGGTAGAAATCGTATGACTCAGAATTTTATAGATATACTTCGTGAAGTAGAAATGGATTTGAATATTGTAGATGATGCATATATTATACTTACAAAAGAATACTTTGTAGATCCTGCTACTAAAAAACCTTCATTCTTTAGAATAAAAGAAATATCAAGAGCAGACCCTATCTTTATGCGAATCTTATCTGATAAAAGAGGCATAAGAGGAGGGACACAATATACAAGTCTTATTGACCGTTCATATAGGACAAGTGACCCAAAGTCTCTTTGCCCTATATCTGGAATGCCAGTAGTTCCCATTCATTATATGAATCTTGCAGGAGTAGGTAACGGCCAAGTATATACTGAAGGAGAAGTTATTCATATTAGCAAATGGTCGCCATCTAAATTGTATGGTAGAAGTCCTGTTGCTACTATGTGGAGACAAGTTAATACATTAATTGCTATGGATAACTATGTTTATTCTGCATATCAGAAAAGAAGAATGCCTAGAGGTATAATGGTCATTAAATCATCTAACATGGAAACAGTAGAAAAAACTGCTCGTAACATACAAGAACATCTTGAACGTGACCCCAATTATGTTCCTACCATTGGTGTAGAAACTGAATCAGGCAGGGGAGGAATAGAGTATGTCCGTATGATGGACACATTAGAAGAATTACAATATATTCCAATAAAGGATGATATACGTCAGCGTATATCTGCATATTATGGAGTATCAAACGTATTTATGAATGACGTATCAGGAGGAGGATTGAATAATGAAGGTATGCAAATAGTAGTAAGCAATCGTTCAATATCTTATGCTCAATCAATATACAACAGAGTAGTATTCCCATTATTGATGGATGCTTTTGATATTACAGAATGGACATTAACATTGACTCCACATGAAGAGGAAGATGAAATCATGCAACTACGCAGAGATGAAATGGCTATCAGAAACATGATGCAAATGAAGCAATCTGGATATGAAGCGAAACTACGTGACCAAATAGATGACAAGTTCCTAAACTTTGATTTCAGAGAACCTAGTGAAGAAGAGTTAGCCGCTAAAGCACAGGAAGCACAAGCCGCACAAGGAGGGCAACAGGGCGGCGGGGGTGCGCCTCCTCCCCAAGGCGGTGCGCCTCAATGAGTGAAATATTTGAAAAAGCATGGTCTATCACTAAAAATACAAATTATAGCGTCTATAATGCAGATAAAACTACACGAGGAACTGAATTAAAGCCTCTCAAAAAAGTTCCATTTGGTGAACAAGCAAGAGGTAGTAGATCTCCTACTAATGTAAAGCGTCATGAGGGTGCATCAAATAATGGAAAACTAGGCGATAAAAGAGATAAGAATATGGGCGGTAAAGCAATCTCAAATGTAGATAAAAAAATAAAGCAACGCGAGAGAGTATGAAAACCCTCAATAAGGATTGCACTTCTTCACAGCATGAGCAGACATGAGTGAAGGTTACGATTTAATATCAAAGATGGATCCTATGGCACGTAGAGCATTGGCATCAGTTCAAGCAATGCAAAAGGCTATTGACCTAAATAATAGAGATGATATAGGTAAGCATTTAGATGATGCAAAGAATGCATTATCAGTATTATCTGGGGATTTAGATTTGCATGATAGATTAAATAAAAAATTACCTGATACAAGTAGTCGCACCGATATTCAATTAGGTGCAATTATCAAACATGACAATACAGAAGGTAATTATAACGCAAATGATGGTGCAATCGCTCTTGGTGTAGTTCGTGCAGGAAGGACAGATAAAGTATATCGCCCACACATAGTATATTGAGGTGATTAAGAATGTCATGGAAAAATACTGGTTCAATTTCAGACCGCTTACGATCTTTAGAATTACGTTCTCATATAATTGCTAAATCAAATGACCCAATGACGGCATCTTATACAACTCAAATACCAATGAATACTCCCGGCCCAAATGGGTTTATAAAAGAAGAAATGGGCATGGCTCCACAACAAGGTGGTGTAGTTCCTGATGAGTTCAAAGGTGCAGGTTTATCTCAAGGCGCACCTTTATCTATGGCATTAAATGGATTAAAAGAAGCATATAGAATTACTGATGCAAAAGTAATGGAAATAAAATCAATACTTGCACAATATGGTAATGAAGGAGTATTATCTACAACCTATCAAGGCTTATTAGATAATATTCATCAATATCATTCTCTAATGGACAAAATGGAACAAGGATTAACTAAACTAATTCAAGATGCTCCAACACAAGCATTAGTCAATAATGACCCTGCTCAATCTGTTAATCAGCAAGGTAATGCAGATATGGTAGCAATGCAAGGAGGAGAACAAGGTATGCCACAAGGTATGCCACAAGGTATGTCACCACAAGGTATGCCACCACAAGGTATGCCACCACAAGGTATGGGGGCCATGGGATGAGTAATTCAGATACAGAAGATGCTATGACTTTAGCAAAAGAATTACTTGAAGAGGCTAAAATTCTTAAAGAAAGGATTGAAAATTTAGAAAGGGAAAATTCTGATTTAAGAAAATCAGGGGAAGATGTTACTTTGTTAATGAAGAAACAAGGATGGCAAACATTTGCAACTCCTCATGCTTCTGAAACATATGATCCTTTAAATCGTGATATAGAAGATTCATTTGCATCAGTAGGCCCGTTCTCCGGTAGTGGTGATATGATTACAAAATCAAGGCATGACGAAATCATTGAATGGGAAAATGCTGAAAGGGAGATGAGACAATGAAATATTTTGACCCAATGAAAGAAACACCCGAAGGCGAATTACTAAGTATGCTAAAAAGTATCGAAGAGTCATTAGGAATCAAGAAGTATCAATTAGAACCATCTGGTAAATCAACAGTACCTTCTTTTATGGAAGTATCAGGTTCAGAAAAAATAAGAGCGCATGGATTCGGAACAAATCAAACAATTCCAAATATGACTGATGGTAAATCAAGAAGTCCAATTAGCGAAGTTTACAAGATGCCCGCAGTATCTCAAACAGGATATGATACAAAATCATCTTCATTACATATGCACCATAATGATGGTGGAACTGGCGGGTCAATGTATCGAGATAAAATAGAAGAATCAATGATGAGTATCAAAAAAGGCGCATCGGTTGGTCAATTAGGAATAATTGATGAAATTGTGGGATTAATTGAGCAAGTCTATACCCACCTATAAGGGGGGATAAGATGGCAAGCGAAAAATTAAGATTACGCACAGATGTAATTATATCTTGCATCAACGGACGTAATCCTCCTTTACTTGAATTTGTAAAGTCATTAGAAGGTGGAGAAATTGAAGATAAAGATATGATGGCATTAGCATCTGCTACTGATCCTCCTCAATATGTAATGAGGAATTTGGAAGCCCCTATTCCTCCTAGTGAAATGGTAATACCTAATCATCAATCATACTTAGCAGGACATACAAAATTATCTGCATCTTACTCAACTGATTGGCCTACTGCTGATTCCGAACAAAATCTTTTTGGTGAACATCACCCTATGGGATTTAAGTCTAATTCATTTCCTTTACTTCAAGGGTCTGAATATGGTGAACCTCATTATGTAGATCATCTGTTTGATTTTATTACTCATGTAGGGGAGAGACATGCCGAAAAAGAGAGGCAAAACAAGTATGGGCACGAGCAAGCAAAGATAATGGGGCAACCCCAAACAAGCATTTTAGAGATGTATAAAAAAGATAAACTCAAATCTATGAATGCAGGGGCAGGTATTTCTGAAGAAGAATGGACGGAAACAAAGAGAGATAGATTGACAAAAAGATTCGGTTTATTGCCATATTTGTTTGGTTTAGAATGGACAAGTGAAGATGAGTCCGAAGAATTTACTAATACATTATCCAAATTAGGAAATACTGAAGATATAGATTCCCCAGATGCAAGAAGATTATTAAATTCATTTCAAACAAAATCAGGAATAACATGGGACAGAGCATTAAGAAATTGGAGAGATAGATTTACTCCTTTAAAATCATGGTGGATGAGGTCGAGCGATAGACACGGCCCTACATCATCAGGAGAAGATATGTTCCATTCACCATTTGTTGGAGATGAAGAAGGCCATAATTATCATTGGTGGGAACCATTTCAACATTGGGGAGGAGTAGGGAGAGATGCAAATACTTTAAAATCAATTTTAAATCAATCATATCCTAAAATATTTAATGATTCATGGCTAGGGGGTTTCTTAACTGAATCAGTACCAGTCGAAGGTAATCACATGTTAAATGGCTCACATTTCCCTGCATCCTCTAATGCAGTTGCAGGAGATGCAGAATTGTCATCTCATATTACTCCTATATCTTCAGATGATTTGAGTTATGACAGAAGAAGAGGAAGTTCTAGTCATGCATTAACAGGAGATCATAGGCATCCTTCAGAAATAGGAGGTAAAGGTAGCAGAACTATTATTCCTCCTGAAGCATTTTCTACGAGTCGGTTTGGACAATCAATGGTTCAGATAGCAGATACAGGGAAACCAAGAGCAGGGCCGTTTAGAGAAGAACATCCTAATTCAAACGATAAATATCATTCAATCCATAATAATCATTTCAGAAATTCTGATGATGCTATGACAAGTACAATGAGGGACTTGGCAATGAATGCAACATCTACTAATGGTATAGGTTTGTTTAATTCACAAGGTGGGGATAGAAATGCAAATACACTTGCTAGAGGAAATATAGGTCAATTAATGGCCGCCTCTCATTATAAATTATCAAGAGGAAATGGAGTCTATAATCAAAATATACAAATTCCAGATTATATGGGAGGTATGCCTAATACTGGTCAGGGAGTGTTCGGGCCAGTTCATCCTAACTCACAAGCAGTAATCCCACCATTAGGCAACCATGGAAATACGGATGCTTGGGGACATGAAATGCCCGCAACATTAGGGTGGAAGTGGGACAGAGATGCAAATGACATTAAATTTGATGTTAAAGAAAAACCATTTAATATTCTTCAAAGAACTCCTCATGAAGGATTAGTATCGGCAATTAACCCTAGTTGGGATAAACAACAGATATCTGGTAAAATAAAAGATATAAATGCTTTTAATACGACTCCACATACAGGATATCCATCCTTACATAGTCTACATAAATCAGATGATTATGAGCCAACAGGGATTTTTGAATCATTGATAGAACCTGCACATGTTGTTCATGATTTAGATGATATGGACACACTCAAAGGATTTAGTGGCGAATGGATTGTTCAGAAGAAGCCAAAAGGAAAACATGTTTTAGTCAAAAAGAAAGGTAAAAGCATAGAACCAATGAGTTTACCTAGCAAGGTAAAGAAATCATTGAAGGAAACAATCAAGGGCGATATCATATTTGATGGATATATCAAAGGAGATGTATTGACAGTTGTAGATTTATTATTACATAAAGGAACTGATATGCACTTAGAACCCCTATCTGATAGAGTAAATGTTCTAAGAACTTTGTACGCAACCACTGAAAACTTACATTTCCCATCTCCTAATTCATGTGTTAATACTGACCAAGATGGTTTAATGAAAACAGTTGCATTCTTAGATAAATCTGATTTACTTATCCGTGATGCATATTCTACATTTATGAAAGGGAATGAAGTTCATCCAAAATGGATTTTATATCCTCAAGATGACATTAGTAAATCTATGCCTTTACCTCCACTACCTGAATTAAGTGTAAAGGGAACTGATATAATATTAGAATATCCTTCGATACTAAATCCAGTAATAGTAAAAACAGATAGTGATGAGAATGGAAGGTTTATTTCAAAATACGAAGGTCTACCTCATTTGATTAAACATGCCAAAACTCAAATTAGTATATGGAGTCCTGTTGTTGCAAATCACCTAAACGAATCAAATAATGCCTTGACTCATATTCCTTCTTATTCTTCTCGGCCTGTAATTAAAAAGGGATTAGACAAAGCACCAGAAGTAATGACTGAAAGTGAAGAAGATGAAAAAAGTTCTATATCTACGATAATGAGGCACACAAGAAGGGCAATATCAAGTGAAGAAGTTTCTATGAATGAAAAGAAGTTAATATCTAAGGTAGATGGATTAACATCTAAGTTACTTGAGTTGTATGCAGAAGAATATGGTATAGAAAGGACAGACGATGGCAAGTGGACTGTTAATGAAGCAATAGATGATGATATTTCTGACCTTGCAAAGTTTGCCTTCCCTCGTATGAATAGAGCATCATCGGATGGAGGTGCTTGGTCAGGTATGCAAGCAGATATTACTGCACCTACTGGGCCAACTTCAATCAACGAAGAAGAGAATACTACATTTGGTGAACCGAAACTAAAAGATAACGATGAAGCATTAGATCCTAATCAAAATTTTAAACCATTACAATTAAGAGTACAAGAAGGAGATTTAGAGGCTACTGTTGAAGTAACTGAAGATAAAGCAGTAATACGATATCCTCGGCATGAAGCAGGTCATGATGAAAAAGAAAGTGAAATATTGCCTGTGACTCGTGATGATGACATCGGATAATCCTGTCAGTCCTGTCATGATTGTATTGATATACTATTGTTTAGAATAAGAAGAATTAATGGTATCTGCACAGATTCAAGTTCCTTCCATAGGATGGTCTGCTTCAGGTGATGATTTTCTCATCAAAGAAGATGCAGGTTCTGATTTATTTGTTGCAGGATATGCAAGTGTAGATATGGTGGATAAGCAAGGAGATAGAATTCCGGCAGATGCATTAGGAAAGGCTTTTTCAAACTTTATGGATAACAAGGCATACAGGAATGTGCAATTAGCACATAGTGGAATTCAAGTTGGAGAAGTTGTACCTTCATATACAGATACGCAAGGTCGTGTTTGGAAATCAGAAGTAGATAATCATGGACTATTTGTCGTTTGTAAGATTAGGAGCGACATACAAAAAGCACGAGAAGTGCAAAAGCAAGTACGAGATGGTGATCTTCGTGCTTTTTCAATAGGTGGACAAGCATTGTTCCGTGTATCTAAACATACACCAGAACATGGTAGCCATCGTGAGATTACGGACTTAGAGTTGCACGAAATTACTTTGTGCAAAAAGGGGATTAATCCCGAAGCCCGTTATACAATCCTCAAAATGGATGACCAAGAAAAAAAAGAAGTGATTAAAATGACAGAAAGTGAAGCGTTAAGCGAAATAAGAAATAGCCTAAGTGGTATATTGAAACACATAGATGGTTCTGATATATCTAAGAATGAAGAAAAGAATATGTGCGCAGGAGATATGTGCAAAGCAGATGATTGCCCAACATGTGGCCCAAAAATGGAAAAATCAACTGATGATGCATTAGCATACATAGACACTCTTGAGAAATTTGCTCATGAGAAAGGAGTAGATTTAGATGGTCTACGTGGCCATTTTGGTCTCGAAAAAGCATACATGGTAGGAGTAGACGGAAATGGCGGATATTCACACAGAGGTATGGGAGATGAAATTGGAGCAGGAGAAGATGCAACAGAAGTATCATATCCTTCTTTATCTGCACCGGGCGGTAACAAATACGTTATTAAGAACGGCGGAGTCCCTAATATGTCTTACAATGCGCCATCAGGCGATAAGAATATAATCAAGTCAGGTCAAATTACACCAGAAGGACTTGCAAAAGGATATGAAGCATATGCTTCTCTCCGTGACGAAGAATCCTTGAAAGGTGTAGTTAAGTCTGATTGGGAATCACGTTATCAATCAGAAACTAATCATGCTTTAGAAGTTCAAAAATCACAAGACTATGGTGGAATGATTAAATCTTTGAGAGCAGAAATTGCTAACTTAAAGACTGAAAGTCACGACATTCAGAAATCCGCAACTGTTGTACCAACAACAGATATTAGAGTCCCTTCCAATGAAGAGTTCGCCCAAATGGGTAGCGACCTTTCTGGATGGAAAGCCGCAGAAGATTTGGCTAGGAGGGCTTTCAGAGGCGAGTAATCGCCTTTGACAGCAAAAAAATAATGGAGTGATTAAGAATGAGTGGATCAAGAGGATATATACGCACAATAGAAGACATGGAAAGGCTGTACTACGGAGCAGGAGCAGGTGCTAACGCATGGGCTTATTCAGGTACAGACCTTTTGAAGGCAGATTCGCCTTTAGTAAGTAGTACCACAGGTACTTATCAAGCAATTTTTGGCCGTAAAGTATGGTCACAACTGAACCAAGAGTTCAATGCTTTCTCAATAATGCCTAAGAAACCTTGGGAAAAGAGTGGTTGGAGAGTAGTTACTGACAAGCCTGATAGAACAAAGGGTGGCGGAATTGCAGAGAACGGTACATTACCAGAAACTAGCAAACCAGTCTTTGAAGAAGTCAGCACAAAACCAAAGACTGTTGCACATACCTTTGACCTGTCAGAAACAGCAATGTTCCTAGCAGACAAAGATGATGGTCTTGGAGATGCAAGAGCAGTTATGAAAATGGAAATGGCTAAACATCACGCAGAGCATATCAATAGTATGCTATTAGAAGATGTAGATACAGTAGCAGGTAACAACTTTGAGTCACTTGACCGTTGTTTATCTAATTCCAATGTAGAATCAGCAACAAACTTTGTTACTGCTGAATCTGATCACAACCAATACAACCTTACAAGGGCAGGAGCAACAGCAGGTTCTGCTCAATGGTATGATGCTAACGTAGATGCAGGAGCAACAGGTACTGCTAGAGCATTATCTCTTAACATACTTGACGGAATGTTCCGAAGTGTATGGGAAAAGGGTGGACAACCAAAGGTTATCCTAACTGGCTACGATACTCTTGAAAAAGTACAACAATTATTACAGCCTCAGCAAAGATTTACTGAGATGAAGAGAGTTGTACCGGGAGTTAATGGAGTAAAGGGAGTTCCGGGTATGGAAGCAGGTTTCGTAGTTGCTACATACAACGGTGTTCCTCTAATTCCTTCTAAAGACGTTCACGCAGAATCAGGTGAATTATCAAGAATGTACTTTATGGACACAGATTACATGTACTTCTGTACTGCTAAACCTACACTATATCACGAATCTGGTATAGAGACAGGAGATCCATTCGGAATCAACAGGCTCGGTCAAATGGGTATGTTCCACACCATGGGAGAACTATGGCAACTATTCTATCGCGCACACGGTAAAGTGAGGGATATCGCCGCTTAATTGTGGTGAAGATGGAAAAATAATGGAAGTGAAATGATATGGTAAATACAAATTTAACAGGAAACGGAACAATAGTATTCGACAGCCGCCTATGGGGCGGAGTTGGAGAAGGAGATACAGCATGGCTACAAAGCCCTATGGGAAGTAACAGTGTTACGGGAACACTTAGTTTAGCAGTTGTTGATGTAATAGTGGCAGATGGAGATGCGGCTTTCGCATACGACTTAGCACTAGCAACAAATGTTGTGACAGGAACAGCACTTATCGGATTATTAAGTGCCCACAACATAACAACAGCCGCAGGGAACGCTTACACAGCCGCAGGAGCAGTTTCAACTAACACCTTGTTGAAAATGATTCCACCATCAGGTGGAGCAGATGCTGACGTTGTAAGGCTTACATTCTTGTACCGTTAAGGTGGTGCCTAATATGGCATTATCCTTACAATACACAGGAGCAAGACCGTACACCGAGTTAAAACTCTCAGGAGTGGTGTACGGTTTTGGTCGAGGTGCAATTCGTAGTGATATCCCTGAAGATTTTATAACAAGTAAAATAATTCCAATGATCTCCAATGGAGCAACTTCATGGGTTGTTATAGATGATGCAGAAGAAATCAAAACAACAAAGATGTTAGATGCAGTTAAAGAGGAACCAAAAGTATTGAAACCTAAGAAAGTAGTTCAACAAAAGGTTACTACACCAGATGTAGTAGCATTAGTTGATTCAGATGCTCTTTTAGAAGAACAAGGCTTTAGTTCTAAATTAACAAGGGCGCAAATGATGGCATGGTGTTCAGAAAGAAGTATATCAACATCCAATACTTCGACCAAAGCATCTATGACTGATTTAGCCCGCGAATATGTTGCGGGGCTTAACTAATGGTAGATAATACATCGGATATAGATGACGGCGTAGGTCGTTATGCAAGTAGAATTAGAGTGAACCGAAAGGTGATTACTCTTACTCCTGATGGCACTAACACAATGTCCACTACTATTCAGTTGAATGGTAAAATTGGAAGAGTAGTATTAGATGCTAGTAGAATAACATGTAATAGTAATGCAGGTACTACTGGATCATTAGAGATATCCATGGATATGCAAGATACAGCAGGAACTCCTGTTGAGTATCTTTATTGTGACGCTCTTGCTAACTTTGATGTTAGAACTGCTGTTACAGCCGCATACCACTTTCAAACATCTGAGGGCGGAAACAAGAATGCAGATGGTGGGGCTACAAGTGGATTACATTTTACTGTAACAGCACCTAGTGCAACAACAACTGGTGGAGTAACGATTGATGAACCTGCTTCGTGGAGTGGTTTAGTTTGTGGTGCAGTAAAATTTACTTTAAAGACTTCTAATGGAGTATTTTCAGCAGGTACTGCTAGAATAGTAGTCATACATGAGTAACTATTAAAAAAATAGTTCTTATATACGATTGACTCAAACCTTTAACTCATATGGCACTCACCGTAGCACAACTTGGACGAACAAATGTAGTAGGTAACAGATTAACTGTTGCCCTGAAAGTAACCCCTGATGATTCTTGGTTAGCGGCAGGAGAACCTCTTGATTTAACTACATATGTCAGTAATGTAGAATCTGTCAATATTGAATCAACTGGCGGATATGTATTTCATTATGACCGAACCAACAAGAAATTGTTAGCGTATCGTAGCGCGGCTTCAGATCAAACACCAACTGCTGATATTGCGGCGGCACCACTTGTTGCAGTAGCAAATACAGTTGATTTATCAGCCCTTAGTATATTCATCACAGTAACGGGTGGACGAGCCTAATCAGAGGCTTGTTAAATGGCATTAGAATTAGATGAACTTTGCTTTGAAGAAGCACATGAAATAGAGCGTAGGCGCAAGTCTCGCATGATGGAAATAGCAACTGATGAAGGTCAGATTGCAGAAAGTGATTCTCCATTTAGTAGAGATAATATTGCAAAAGGCGAAACCATTAATATGAAATTAAGAGGAAGGGAAAGATTTGACATTCAAAACATTACATCTGGAACAAGATGTTCTCATTGCGGATTGCTTCATTTCTGTTGGACTCCCCGTTGCGCAGGGTGCGGGGATGACATGGATTACAATCTAGGGAAACATACATAATTGGTGAAGGGGGATGAAGATTAATGCCAAGAGTATTTTCACCGGGGCATAGACCCGACCAACCTCTATATCCTGATGAGTTGGTATATACTACTGTGGCTAAGTTAGAGTCATATTTGCAATTACCAGAGGCTAAACCTACTGCTTTAGTAGATGCTACATCTGTCAATAGTGGATCTATCCGCATTCCTATATCGGGTAAAGATTACAGAAGATGGGGATTTGCAACAGGAGATAAAATAACACTCTATGATGATATTACTCCTTTAGGAAGTGTACTAACATTAACAGGTGTTGCAAATGCAGGTTCAGGAGGAGTCATATGGTTATTAGCGGCTAATCCCAGTGTAACTTACTCTAAAGCGAATAATGGATATGTTCAGCCATCATCAATATTATCAAACAGTTCCCAAAGAGGAATTTCTAAATCCCAAGTTGAAGAATTAATTAAAAGAAGGCAAGACTACATAGATAGGATTTGTAGAATAGCATGGAGGCCACGACTTATCGTAGATGAGTATCAAAACTTTACTACATTCAAACCATACCGCCGTAGATACTACACAGATTATGTGGGTGCAATATATCTTTCCCATAGACCTATTCAAAGAGTATTGAGGATGGGGGTATGGCAAGGAGATACATATAAAGAATTAGCATCATCTAAAATAATATTAAAAATATCTAATCCACATTTAATTAATGCCACAGATAAAATATTCTTTTGTCCTAATATCCCCCATACTGCTATACTTGCAAATGGAACAACAGGGACGACATGGGCTAAAGATTTTGGAGTGAAAACAATAGCAAGTGAAATTGGTAACTTAATTAATGAAGATGTCCATTCTTCAAAAACAGCAATACAGATTGGTACAATGACAGAAAAAGGTTCTGCATTAAATTTAAGTCATGAATTTTTGGCAACGGCTAACAGTGATGAAGGAGATGGGCAAGTATTTATTAGTAGTATGAGATCTACTGATGAAGGTCAAGATACAACGGTTGCAGTAACTAATGAAAGTTGCTTTTCCTTTGCTCAACATACAACAAATACTTCAACAGTATCATCAACAGGAAGTACATTTGCACTTGTAGATGCATCAGGATTTGCAGAAGGTAATGGATTGTATTATTATGGTTCAGGAACGGCAATTAAGGTTGCAAGATGCACAAGAAATGGGAATAACATTACTGTTGTAGATGATTTAACTGGAACTGACTTTGTAAGTGGCTTAAGCGCAGATTTAGTAATTTCTCAATCTCGATTCAAGAGCGATGCAACTGACGAACAAAGACAAAAAGATTGGTGGTCAATGGAAGATAATGGTGCAATCATGTTTAACAACCAATATCCATTCTTTGAAAATCATAGCATTAAATTATCATATGTTTATGGACAAAGGTATCTTGACAAAGTTATCGAGGATGCTTGCACAAAACTTGTTGCAATGGACATTATGATGACAGACGATTATACCGCAATGTTTCCAGAAGGAACTCAAAATATAGATTTAGCATCTAAGGCACAAAAATTAGATGAAGAAGTTAAAAGAATGCTTATTCCATTCCAAGAATCTATTATTGTAGCAGGGCCGGGTGGTTAATCTGTGCCTAAAGATATATATTCTATTCAATTGAATAAAACAAAAAAGTTTCTAAGAGAATCTCAGCAATTTGTTGATACTATTAAATCCAAATATGATGCCATTTTACAAAGAGAAAAAGAAATGTCAGATTCAGATGGATTGAACTATTCAGATGAAGAACTTGAACGAAATACTATGTTACAGATACAACCTTTATTAGATAAACAAGGTATATTATTAAATAAGTATTTCACGGGAGAATAGAGGGGGGCTTGAGATGGTAGATGCAATAGAAGCCTTACGCGACATTCTTGTTGCTAATTGGTCTAAACCTCCTGAGCCATCTATTGAAGATATTGCAGATTTAGATAAAGGCGATGCAAAAAGAGTAAGGATGCTTGATAATGATATTGTCCGTATTTTTGAAACTGCACATAATGAAGCACAACCAGAATTACTCTATGATTATGTAAATGAGCATGTAAATATTACAATAGACATAAGAACAGCAGATAGCCGAGAACGTCTTTCTGAATTACGTACAGAGGTAAGAAGGATTATTCATGCATTTAGAAAGGGAGATGGGATTTACTTTGATAGGGCTATTTTCAAATCAAGGACGGATTTATCTGATAGGACTAAAAAATTGTTTAGATATACTATGCAATATGAAGTAGTAACATTTAGCCTATTAGCATCGGGAGAAGATGTTATTATCAATCCCGGTAGTGGAGAAGCAACAAGTCAGGCATTTCAATCATATGATGGTGATCTTACTACTTTAGCGGCCATGACTCCTAGTGATGGAGTTTTCATTGTAGGTAATGGGACTAATTGGGTTGCTGAGTCAGGAGCAGTTGTAAGGGCATCTCTTGGAACAATAGATATTAGTGCAAATACTAATCTAGTAGCAGGTACAGGCATAGTTTTAACTAATGATACTTTGAATGTAGGGGCTTTGACTGTATCGGAATTAGCCGCAAATAGCCTTCAAGTAAGTTCCGAATCTTTTGCAGACAATGATACAAGTCTTATGACTTCTGCCGCTATTCAAGATAAGATTCAAACGGAATTATCTACGTTTACATCAGGAGTGGATTTAACTGCCGGAACTGGTATGTTAATACAAAGTGAAAGTAATACTGCAAGTGGAGATTATTCTGCAACCATTACTCTTGATCTTCTTGATGAAGATAACATGGGATCTAATTCTGCTACAAAGGCGGCATCGCAACAATCTGTTAAAGCATATGTTACAGCACAAGTTGCGGCATTAATTGATAGCGCACCCGCCGCATTAGATACACTCAATGAGTTAGCGGCGGCTCTTGGAGATGATGCAAATTATGCTTCAGCAACTGCAACACTCATCGGTACTAAACTTGCTAAGGCGAGTAATCTATCAGACCTTGCTAGTGCTAGTACGGCAAGAAGCAATTTAGGATTAGGAAGTATGGCGGTGCTTAGTTCAATAGATATATCAAGTAATACTAATCTAGCCGCAGGAGCAGGTTTAACTTTATCAGGAGATACAATTAGTTCTGACTTATCTGTTTCCTCCATGGTTAATGACAGGATAATGACTTCTTCTGGTTCTAATTCATTACAAGCAGAATCAACTTTTACTTTTGATGGAACAAATCTTTTGTTAAAACCTGCCCAAGCGGCGGCGAAATTAACAGTTCATGCTGATACCAATTCAAGTCCTCTCCCTAGAATAGAGATGATGCGAGGTGCGCACGATACATGGGGTAGTGGAGATAACTATCAAGATTGGAGGATAACTAATGAGAATGATTTAGTATTTGATTCTGGAACGAGTAGCGTATCAAGTGGTGCGGCTCAAGAGAGATTAAAAATCGGTGCGACAGGAGGATTAACTGTCAATAACGCATATACATTACCTGCATCAGATGGTTCGGCAAATTATGTATTGAAAACAAATGGTAGCGGAGTATTATCATGGGCCGTTGATAATAATACAGAATACAATGTAGGAGCAGGAGGGTTATCTCAACAAAATTTTACAACTACATTAAAGAACAAATTAGATGCAATAGAAGCATCTGCAACCGCAGACCAAACTGCTTCTGAAATTAGAATATTAGTAGAATCAGCAACAGACTCAAATGTATTTACGGATACAGATCACAGTAAATTAAATGCAATAGAAGCAAGTGCAACTGCTGACCAAACTGCGGCTGAAATTAGAACATTAGTTGAGTCTGCTTCTGATTCAAATGTATTTACTGATGCTGACCATTCTAAACTTAATGCAATAGAAGCAAGTGCAACTGCTGACCAAACTGCTAGTGAGATTACTGCATTGTTAAATGATATAGCATCATACAGTTTAGGAACTGCTGATTCAGGAATTATTACAGTTAACCACGAT
>Ga0114997_10000352_pt1 | contig 37193 bp, 35 predicted proteins | sample ArcticOcean_MG_C_2_FD_87045 | JGI IMG/M metagenome (GOLD analysis project Ga0114997, IMG submission 87045) | Marine microbial communities from western Arctic Ocean - ArcticOcean_MG_CB4_136 | ecosystem: Environmental > Aquatic > Marine > Oceanic | place: Arctic Ocean: Canada Basin | collected... | reverse complement strand
CGGTCGTGGTCATCGCCAAAAACAGGCAGATGCCTGGCGCCTCGGTTCATTACGTGATGCCACGTTCCGCCCGCTGTGCTTCTAATCATTCTCGCCATTGCACAAACGTAGGAAGCGACTCTGACACTCCCGAGAAAGTGCTGGTGTCTGACCCCAGAAAGTGCGGGTGTCTGACCCCGGTTGAGGGGCTATTCGAAGCCGAGGGCGGCGAAGTCCCAGGGGATTTCGCCGGCGATCATTTTGACGATCGGGGCGTCGTAGGCGTCGACGAGGGCGGCGTTGGTGTGGCCTTGGTCGACTTGGAGGGTTTCGCCGTTGACGCCACTGGCGGCGGCGCTGCCGAGGAAGATCAGCGTGCTCGCCATCTGCTCCGGCTGGAGCGTGTCGACACCTGCCGCCTCGCGATAGTCGGCGGCATACGTGAGCCAGAGATCGGCGTTGGCCTCCGACAGGGGAGTGACCGTCGGGCCGGGGAGGATGCAGTTCACGCGGTAACCGGCCTTCAACATCGGGAACGCTTGCTGGGCGACGTAGAGGTTGATCGCCTCCTTGCTGAAGCCGTAGCTGTCGGTGTCGGGGTTCTCTTCGGTCCACGCTGCGGCCGACGCCCAGTTTTCGTTCGCCAGGAAGTCGCGGACGCGTTCGATGTTGTTCTTCCAGCCCATTCCCGCGGTCGACGAGATGAACGCCACCGACCCACCTTGGTTGAGCTTGCCTTGGCTGATCATGCGGTCGATGAAGTGGCGCTGTGCGGTGAAGTTGATCAGCATGATCCCGGCGGTGCCGTCGGCGACACCGGCGCACGCAAAGATTGTGTCGACGCCACCGTCGATTGCGTCGGCGGCTTCGTCGACGCTCGCCTGGTTGCGGAGGTCGACCGAGATCGATTGGGCGCAGTCGTATTCCACGGCGGCCACATCGAGGACGATTACCTCAGCGCCGAGATCGCTTGCCATCCGGGCCGTTGCCGCGCCCATGCCAGTCGCGCCGCCGACGACGACGACTCGCTTTCCTTCGTAGCGGAACAGATTGATGGTCATAGTTTCCCTCGTGGAGTGCTTGGTGGTTACCCTGACGCATTGTTACCTGACGGTACCGTCAGACGCACAAGGGCAGAGGGAAATTATGGATCTCGAACTCTCGGACGACCAGTTCGAACTTAGAGACAACATTCGTTCAGTGCTCGAGGGCGCTTCGCCATTTTCCTATGTGCGCGGGATCTATGAGGGCACAGAAGACGCCTCGACGCTCTGGACGCAGACCTCCGAGCTGTACTGGCCGGCGCTCGGTGTTGCTGAGGATGCTGGTGGACTCGGCTTGGGGTTCGTCGAGATCGGGCTTCTCGCTGAGGAGCTTGGAAGGGCGACGGCGCCCGGTCCGTTGCTCGCAGTCGTGAGTCAATACCTTCCGTTACTCGCGCGGTCGGACCAACAGGCACGACTCGCCGCGGCTGCCGCGGGGGAGCACATCGGTGTGTTGGCTCTGGCTGAGGATGGCCGCTGGTCGCCCGATGCGATCTCGACTCGTGCCGTAGCAACGACGGACGGTTGGTCCATCACCGGCAAGAAGGCTGCGGTCCTTGGCGGCGCCTGTGCCGATGTTGCGCTTGTCGTCGCCCGCATAGAGAACGAGGGCCTCGCGGTATTCCTTGTCGAACGCTCGGAGATTGATGTCCGAGCCGAGGAGCAGATCGATCCTGGCCTCGACCTGGCCGACCTGGTGTTCGACGCAGCATCGGCGCAGTTGCTGCTCGCTCCGGGAGCGACCACCGATGCTGCGCTCGTCGACGTGACCCAGCGGGCGGCGGTCGCCATGGCCCTCCACACCGTGGGGGCCTGCCGGCGAATTTTCGAAGTTACGTTGGAGTACCTGAAGGTGCGGGTGCAATACGACCGGGTGATTGGCTCGTTCCAGGCGGTCAAACATCGGTTCGCGGACCTGTTCCTGGCCCTCGAGCGGGCGAACGCGGTTGGTTACTTCGCGGCGCTAGCGATTGAGGAAGACGACCCCGCCCGGATCGAGGCGGTGCACATCGCGAAGGTTGCGGCGAGCGATTGCCAACGCCTTCTCGCCGAGGACGGCCTGCAGCTGCATGGCGGCATCGGCTACACGTGGGAAAACGATCTCCACTTCCTGCTGAAGCGGGCGAAAGCCGCCGACGCTCTGTGTGGATCGCGAGTCCACCATCGTGCGGAACTGGCGCAACAGCTTGGCTTGTTGGAGGTAGTCAGATGAGACTCGGGTTCAACGATGACGTCGAAGCGTTTCGGGCTGAGTTCCAGGAATGGCTCGCGGCCAATCGGCCGTCAGCCGAAGAGATGAAGGCCGACCCACAGCGCTCGAGTGCCCACAACCCCGACTGGGCACGAGCATTCGCCCGTCGGATGTTCGTCGACGGCTGGCTCGTGCCCGGATGGCCCCCGGAACGTGGTGGCCGTAACGCCGGCCCAATCGAGTCGCTCGTCTACCTCGAAGAGCTGAGCTTCGCGGAAATTCCGCGAACCACGAACCCGCAGGGTTTGGGCATCGTCGCTCCGTCGCTTTTGGACTACGGCAGCGACGAACAGATCGAGCAGTACGCCATGCCGCTACTCCGCGGCGAGATATCGGCATGTCTCGGGATGAGCGAACCCGACGCCGGAAGTGATCTTGCGAACCTCAAGACCCGGGCCGTTCGCGACGGCGACAACTTCGTCATCAGCGGTCAAAAGGTGTGGACCTCCGGGGCTGGCTATGCCGACTTCTGCTTCCTGTTCTGCCGCACCGATCCCGACGCTCCGAAGCACAAGGGGATCTCCATCATCCTCATGCCGATGGACACCCCCGGCGTCACCGTGCGACCGCTGAAGGAAATCGTGTCGCCCGACAACCCCGACCTCGCTGAAGTGTTTCTCGACGAGGTGGTGCTCCCGACTAGCAATCTCGTCGGCGAGGAAAACAACGGTTGGGCAATGGCCAACGGCTCGCTCGCCCACGAGCGTTCGATGGTCTGGCTGATGGGCGTGCTCGGGATGGACTCTGGGATGACCGAACTGCTTGGTCTCGCCCGCGACCGCCTCGCGGATCTGCCGGCCGGTGAGCAGGTCTTGGCGGCCGACGAGATCGCTGGTCTCTACGTCGACACGGTTGCGGCTCGATGCCTGGGCTACCGAGGATTTGCCCGGTTTGTGAGAACCGGAACCGCCCCAGAGCAAGCGTTGATGAAGATGTACTCGACCGAGGCGCGCCGCGAGTTGCAGCGGGTGGCGGCCGAGTTGTTTGGACCCGACTCCATCCGTACCGGGACCGATCGGCACGGCGCCCTGGGATCGATCGAGGCGTACTTCACCGCGTTCGGCTCAACCATCTCTGCGGGTTCCTCAGAGATTCAACGCAACATCATCGCCGAGCGTGTGCTCGGTCTACCGAGGGGTTAGTCGTGGAGATCGGGCCTGGCACCACTGGCATCGTTATCGGGGGTGGAGGCGCGATTGGCCGAGGGACGGCGCTGGGACTTGCGTCGCGCGGCGCCAACGTCGTCGTCGCCGATATCGAGATCTACTCCGCCACGAGGGTTGCCGAAGAGCTCGAGAGCCTCGGTGCCGCGGCGATCCCGGTAAGGGTCGACGCCACCGATCGCACCTCGCTGGCCGAGCTGGCCGACGCAGCGGAAGCGCGTTTCGGTTCGATCGATCTGTTGTCCAACAACGTCGGAGTGGTTCAGGCCGCCTCGCTGCTGGAGGCGACCGAGGAGGAATGGGGGTGGAACATCGAGTTCAATCTGATGTCGATCGTTCGGGCCTGTTCTGTCATCGTGCCGCGCATTCAGGCCCACGGCTGCGGCGGCCACGTGATCAACACGGCGTCGATGGCGGCGCTGTGGGCGGCTCGGCCCGAGGAGGTCTCGGGCGTCCAGCTCGGTCTCTACACAACGACGAAACACGCGGTTCTCGGATACACGGAGACGCTGCGCAACGACCTCGCTGCGGAGAACATCGGCGTTTCTTGTCTCTGTCCGGGGACGGTCGAGTCGAACCTCTCCGCCACATCACTTCGGAACCGACCCGCGCGATTTGGTGGCCCCGCCGAGGCCCCGGACAGCCAGGGCCGTGTCCCCTTCGCCATGGCGCAGGAGGCGGTGACGAAGTACGTGCTCGCGGCGATCGAGGGCAATCGAAACATTGCCCTGACCCATCCCGGCGCCCGCCCGCTTGTCGAGCGCCGCGCGAAAGCGCTGGCCGCCGACTTCGACTTCTTTGACGCCATCGCCGCAGAAGAGGGAAACGCATGACCGACTCGATCGACATCGACCATCATGACCGCGAATGGATCCGGCAGCGCCACGATCGTTATGCCGAGCTTCGGGGGAAATGCCCGGTCGTGTTCAACGAGCATCACGACGGCTTCTGGATAGTCACGGACTATGAGCCCGTCGCGGCCGTCGCGAGGGACAACGAAACGTTCGCCCACAGGTACGAACTCGGAGCCGATGACGGCATCGATTACAAGGGCATCTGCGGCGTGCCCCGTAGTCCGACGACACCACGGATGGGTGTCTCCGAGATCGACGGACCAGAGCACGAACCCCCACATGGTGACGAAGGCCGTCGAGGCGAGCCGAGAGCGGATGGCGCATGTGTCGTCATGGTTCCTCGATGAGATCATCGAGTCAGGGTCGGGCGATCTGATTCACGACTATGCGACGCCGGTCCCCGGGGTGATGACGCTCGAGATGATGGGGATGCCGTCGACCAACTGGCGCTATTACGCCGACTTCTTCCACGCCACGTCGTCGTTCTCGCCGAAGGACCCCGAGTTCCAAGCGGCGGTCTCGCACATGGGCGACATGTTCGGCGAGCTAGGCGACATTGCCCGCTATCGCCGAGGGCATCCGGGTGATGACCTCACGTCAGCCATTGTGACCACCTAGATCGATGGACGGCTCCTGGCTGGTGATGAAGTCGCCGGGATTCTCTCGAACCTCGTGGCCGGCGGACTCGACACCACCACATCGCTTGGGGGTTGGGGCCTCCACCACATCGGCATGCACGATGCCGACCGGCGACGACTCATCGATGAGCCAACGTTGATGGCCTCAGCAGTCGAGGAGTTCCTTCGTTACTACAGCCCAAGCGAATCGCTCACCCGCACCGCCACCCGAGATGTCGAGCTGGGTGGACGGAAGATCAAGCGGGGCGACGTCGTCTTCATCTCATGGGTGAGCGCCAACCGGGATTCGGGCGTGTTCGCCAACGCCGATGCGGTCCAGATCGATCGGGCGGAGAACAAACATCTGGCCTTTGGTCTTGGTGGCCACCGATGTATCGGGTCGAGCATCGCTCGAATCGAATCGGTGCTGATGCTGAACGATGTGCTCGCTCGAGTGCCGGACTACGAGATCGACCCCGACGGCTTCCGGCCCTATCCGGGAAATCTCCTGATGACCGGAGTGGTGACAATGCCGGTTCGGTTCACTCCGGCGGCTCGATCGGGCGTGGGATCTCCGTTCGTCTGAGCACCCGTCGACGTTCTAGTCTGAGCCTTTCGACGGAACCCGACCCCAGGAGTGTCCCGTGGCCTTCATGATGATGCGGCTCAACTTTTTGCATCCCGATCCCACCGATCCGGAGCAGATGAGCGATCGCTATCGCGCCGGCATCGACCTTGCCGAGTACGCCGACAAGAACGGCTTCGCGATGGTCTCGACCGAGGAGCACACGGCCACCGAGATGGGCTGGAGCCCAACCCCGCTGCTCACCGCGGCGATGATCCTCAACCGCACCCAGAATCTCTCGGTTGCGATCACCGCCCTACTGGTGCCCCTCCACGACCCCGTTCGTCTTGCGCAGCAGATGGCGGTCATCGATCTGATGAGTAAAGGGCGACTCTCGATCACCACCGGACTCGGCTATCGCCCGGTGGAATACGCAGCTTTGGGTAAGGAGTGGAAGCGACGCGGCAAGATTCTTGACGAGTGTCTTGAGACCATGCTGAAGGTGTGGTCGGGAGAGCCGTTTGAGATCAACGGTGAGACGATCAAGGTCGGCCCGATGCCGTATACGCGCCCGCACCCGATGGTGATGATCGGGGGGTCTGGTCCGGCCGCGGCTCGCCGCGCTGCCCGTTTCGGAATGCCGCTGCAGCTCCCGGCGCCCTTGCCCGAGATCGAGGCGCTCTACTACGAGGAATGCGAAAAGCACGGCACCTCCGGGTTCTGTATTTCGCCCGAGAAGGTCGCGATGGTCCATGTGGTGGAAGACCCCGACAAGGCGTGGGCTGAGCTTGGCCACCATTTCTGGCTCGAGGCCTCAACGTACGATTCGTGGCAAACGCCGGATCAAACATCGGCCGTGCACAGCCACGCCACGAACATCGACGAACTACGCGAAGAGGGCATTTATCAATTCCTCTCGCCCGAGCAAGCGATCGATCGGGCGCGAGACACCGGTGCCCTCGCTTTACATCCACTCGTGGGTGGCATGCCGATTGACTCGGCGTGGCAATCGCTCGAACTCACAGTCGACAAGGTGATCCCCGCGGTCAGCGAGGGCTGAGATGACCGACTGGAACGCACTGGCCCAACGCTGCTCGCGGGCCTGCCACGATCTCATCGGTTGGATCTATTTCGATCCGACGGCCGCCGAGATCTACGGCGACCTCGGTGTGCCGAACGGCGCCGGCTAATACGCCGCGTCTCGGTTCGCGCCGCTCGCCGGGGGCGGGAACGACGCGGTTGCCGCCACCGCCTATTCGATCAACCCTGCGTTCTTGGGCATGGCGATGGATCTCATGCGAGAGCACACCACCGCCGAGGCAACATTGCTGGCCCGCGACGAGCGCGTCATAGCGGGGCTCGACGAGGTCTCACCCGCGATCGCTGAAGGGCTCGGACGTTTCGCCGAAGCGGCCTGGGAAGTTGTCGACGGACTCCACAGCGGCGGTCGCGTTCTTTTTGCCGCCCACCGAGATCGAGACGAGCGGCAGGTCGACAATCCGACCCTCTCGGCGTGGCTCGCATTCAATTGCCTCCGTGAGTGGCGAGGTGACACTCACTGGGCTCTGGTCGTCGGAGCGGACCTGAACGGCGCCGAGGTGGGGCTGCTTCACAACGTGATGGTCGAGTACGACGAAGCCGAGTGGATTGCTCGCAGCCGAGGCTCGAGCGACGACGAAATCACCGAAGGCTGGGCGAGACTCGAGAAGAAGGGCCTTGCGGTCGATCGCGCGTTCACCGATGCTGCGCGCGCGATGCGCCGTGACCTCGAGACCCGCACCGACGAGATATGCGCACAGATGTGGGAAGCGTTCGGCGAGGAAAACACGCTCGCATTCTGCAAACACCTCGAAACGCACCACGACGGTTTCATTGCCAAGGTTGATGCCACGGCCGGCGCAAACTGGATGCCCGCCGCCCGCCACGTCCACTAGAGGGTCCCTCACTCGCGATCGAATTTCTGCGTGATCGGGAGCGGGTATACGGTGGTTCGTATGCAGAACGAGCTGACCAAACGCTTTGGTATCGAGTTTCCGATCTACGCTTTTACCCATTGTCGCGACGTCGTGGTGGCCGTGAGTAAGGCGGGCGGACTGGGTGTGCTCGGAGCGGTCGGCTTCAGTGTCGAACAACTTCAGGTTGAGCTCGATTGGATCGACGAACACATCGGCGACAAGCCCTACGGCGTTGACATCGTGTTGCCCGCGAAGTACGACGGCGATGCCGGCGAGATGGATCTCGGCAAACTCACCGGCCAACTACAGGAAATGATCCCCGAGGGGCATCGCGAGTTTGTGCGTCAGATGCTCGACGATCATGATGTGCCCGATTTGCCGGCCGATGAGGCTCTGGGCACCGGCTTGATGGGTTGGAACGCGGCCACCGCGGTCCCCCAGGTCGAGGAGATCCTTCGCCACGACAATGTCGTAATGGTGGCCAACGCGCTCGGCACGCCGCCGCCGGATCTTGTTTCCCAGATTCAGGCGAGCGGTCGAGCCGTCGGTGCACTTTGTGGCACTCCGGCCCAGGCCGGTCGCCATGCCGCGGCGGGGCTCGATTTTGTCATTGCTCAGGGCTACGAGGGCGGCGGCCACACCGGCGACATTGGTTCGGTCGTGCTGTGGCCGCAGGTGATCGACGAAGTCGGACCGCTGCCCGTACTCGCTGCTGGCGGCATCGGTGGCGGACGGCAGATGGCGGCCGCACTTTCGATGGGCGCCGCTGGCGTCTGGACGGGTTCGCTTTGGTTGGCCGTGGAAGAAGCGGCAGCATCACCGGCGGAGATCCAGTCGTATCTCAACGCCACGAGCAAGGACACCGTGCGGAGTCGCTCCTACACCGGTAAGCCCTGCCGAATGCTGCGCAACGATTGGACCGAGGCGTGGGAACGCCAGGACACGCCCGACACTCTCGGCATGCCTTTGCAGATGATGGCGGTGCGAGAGGCAATGCTGCGTAGCGGTCGTTATCCCGACAAGGCGCAGGCGGTGGCCTTCAACCCAGTGGGGCAGATTGTGGGAACGATGAACAAGGTAAAGCGCAGCGCCGATGTGATCTTCGAGATGGTCGAAGAGTGTGTCGACTCGCTCGAACGCAGCCGCCAGATGTTGTCAACCGATTAGCCGAACAGGCTGCCCGCAAGTTCAACGATCTCGGCCGGCGCCTTGGCTGGGGAGCCGCAATCGAACGGCGGATTCGGGTCGTATTCGATTCCAAGCTGGATGGTCTTGGCGATGTCGTCACCTGCGATCGTGGCCGCCAGAGTGAGGGCCATGTCGATGCCGGCGGACACTCCGGCGCCGGTGACGACGTTGCCGTCAAACACCACTCGCTCGCTCACCGGGGTGGCGCCGTAGCCCGCGAGTAAGTCGATCGCGGCCCAGTGGGTGGTGGCGCTCTTGCCTTTGAGGAGCCCAGCCGCGCCGAGGATGAGCGCGCCCGTGCAGACCGACGTGATCCAGGTTGCCCCGGCGGCGACGGACCGAATCCAGTCGAGCGTCTCTTCGTCACCGGCGGCGGCGAATGTCCCTTCCATGCCTCCGGGGACGACGAGCACATCGCAGGTCTGAACATCGGCAAAGGAGTGAGTGGCGGTGAGCCCGAGCGCGCCGGTGTCGGCCATCACCGAGCCGCCATCTTTCGACACGGAGATGGCTTCTACCCTCGGCAACCGCGACAACACGTCGTGGGGACCAATGAGGTCGAGGGTCGTGAGACCTTCGTAGAGGAAGAAGACGATACGCATGGTTCATGTTCCCACGAATCATGCGGGCGCTGGTCAGCCGACGCCGATCGGGGTAGGCTACAAATGTCCGGACATTTATAGCGTTGCCATGGAAAGAATTATGATCTTCGAGCAGCATTATCTCGAGTGTCTTTCGCAGGCGTCGTATCTCATTGCCGACGAGTCCACGGGTCGTGCGGTCGTGATCGATCCCCGCCGTGACATTGCGCCATATCTGGCGACCGCCGCGAAACACGGTCTGCAGATCGAGATGGTCATCGAGACCCACTTCCACGCCGATTTCTTGTCGGGCCACTTGGAGTTGGCCGCTGCGACTGGTGCCGAGATCGCGTATGGCGATGTCGCGACAACCGGGTTCGACAGTCGCAAACTCGCCCACGGCGAACGTTGGTCGCTGGGCACGATCGAACTCGAGATTCGTCACACGCCAGGCCACACCCCCGAGTCCATCAGCGTGGTCGTGCACGACGGCGACGAGATCTTCGGTGTCCTCACTGGCGATGCCCTGTTCGTCGGTGATGTCGGTCGGCCTGATCTGCTTTCGTCGCGCGGGGTCACAAGCGAAGACCTCGGGGCGATGCTCTTCGACTCGCTGCACGAGCAGCTGATGACTCTCCCGGATACAACGAAGATCTTCCCGGCTCACGGCGCCGGTTCGGCCTGCGGCAAGAACCTGTCGACGGAAACGTCCTCGACGATTGGCGAGCAGCGTGCCACCAACTACGCACTCGCGCCGATGACGAAGGAAGCGTTCGTCGCCGTGGTCACTGAAGGACAAACCGCACCGCCCGCCTACTTCTCCTACGATGCCCACCTCAACCGCGAGAACCGGCCGCTGTTGGATGAAGATTCCCCGCCGCCGTCGATGACGCTCGACAAAGTGATCCGAGCCCAGCGCCGCGGCGCGGTTGTGTTGGACACCCGAGACCCGAACGAGTTTTCGGTCGGGCATATAATCGGAGCAATCAACGTCGGGCTGGCCGGTCGCTACGCAGAGTTCGCCGGTGGAGTTGTCCAACCCGGCGCGTCGATCGTCCTTGTCGCCGACCCCGGCACCGAGATGGAAGCCAAGGTGCGTCTCGCTCGCATTGGCTTCGACTCGGTCGTCGGCTTTCTCGATGATCCGGTCGGATCGCTCGCGGCCAATCCCGATGAGGTCGGCCAGAGTCGCCGGCTCGAAGTGGGCCAGCTCATCGCGGCGCAGACTGAGGGCGATATTCAGCTTGTCGACATTCGTCAGCCGGGGGAGACCGCGCTCGGAACCATTGCTGGTGCGCTCGAGATTCCGCTCACTCGACTGAATCAGGAGCTCGCGAGTCTCGATGCTTCGAGGCCGACCGTCGTGTTCTGTGCGGGGGGTTATCGGAGTTCGATCGCCGCCAGCCTGCTTCGGTCGGCCGGCTTCGGCGATGTCGCCGACCTGTTGGGCGGATATGGCGCCTGGGTGGCGGCGGCCGCAATCTAGAGTCCAGACATGACGGTGCATCTCGACGTTCTTGCCAGCCATGTTGCTCTCGACCGTGCTCGGGTGATTGATGTCGGGTTCGGTCAGGGCGCGCTCATGCGTGAGCTCAGCTCCTGCGGCGCTGACGTTGTCGGGGTCGAGGTGAATGTCGCGAGCCGCGAGCCGCGAGGCTGCGATCGCCGCGGACCCTGATCATGCCGCTGCGTATCTCGCCGGAGTGGGCGAGGCCCTGCCGTTCGACGACAGCACGGCCCACGTGGTCGTCTTCTCCTACTCCCTGCATCACGTGCCCGCAGCGGCCCTCGACAACGCGCTCGGTGAAGCTCGACGAGTCCTCAAGACCGGGGGCACGCTGTATCCCCTCGAACCGATTCCCGAGGGCCCCGAGCACGATCTCGCCGCGCTGATCGATGATGAGACCGAGGTGCGAGGTTTCGCCCAGGATGCCCTCGACCGGGTGGTCGGTTTCGAAGAGCGACACCGCTCGGAGTACGAGAGCGACAACATCTACGACGACTGGGACGCATGGGAAGCCGTGATGGTCGGCGTCGACGCCGCCCGGGCGGCGATCATGGTCGAGCAGCGCGACCGGGCCCGCGAGATGTTTGAGGCCACTGCGCTCACGACCGCCGATGGTCGCCGCCGATTCCTCAAGGGCAACCTGCTACGGGTATTTACCGCTTGCTAGATCGCCCGGTCGCGACCTTCCCAATACGGGTCCCGGAGTTGGCGGACATAGAGCTTGCCGTTGGGTTGGCGGGGGAGCGAGGCATGTACGTCGACTGATCGCGGCATCTTGTGCCGGCCGAGACGTTCGCGGGCGAAGGCGAGGATCTCTTCGACGGTCGAATCGTCGGAACCGGCGGCGAGTTCGAGCGCGGCCTTCACCTGCTCGCCCCACTCCTCGTCGGGGATGCCGAAGACCGCGACATCGACCACGGCCGGGTGATCGAGCAACGCCTGCTCGATCTCGGTGGGATAGATGTTGACCCCGCCGCTGATAATCATGTTGGTGGCGCGGTCGGCGAGGTAGACCCAGCCACCGTCTTCGACTCGACCCAAGTCGCCCAGTGAGAACACGCCCGGCGCGAGGTAAGACCCATCGGTCTTCTCTGCCGCGTTCCAGTATTCGAACGGACGATCCTGGCCGGGGGTATGGCAGTAGAGCGTGCCCACCTCGCCAGCCGGAAGCCGGGTGCCGTCGTCGTCAACAGCAAACACCTCGAAGCCGGTAACCGAACGCCCGACAGTGCCGGGATGTTCGAGCCATTCGTCGCTGTCCACGCGGGTGAAGACGCCGGCTTCGCTGGTGCCCCAGTACTCGGTGAGAATCGGCCCGAACCAGTCAATCATCGATTGTTTGACCGTGAGCGAGATCGGCGCGGCCCCATGGAGAACAAGCTGGAGACCGCTGGGGTCGAACGCCGCCCGTTCGGCCTCGGGGAGCCGGAGCATCCGCACCATCATCGTGGGCACGAGGTGGGTGCGGCGCACGCTGAGTTCGGTGATCAGATCGAGTGTGCGAGACGCATCGAAGCGACGAACCATATGGAGATGGGCGCCGTTGCAAAGATCGAAGAAGCCGTAGCCGCCGACCGCCGCGTGGTACGCCGGGCCGGTGATGAGCTGCGTGCCATCACCATCAAGGCCGACCTGTTGGCCGAGTCGTTGTTGCAGAGCGAGCATCGTCGCGACGGTCGCGGGGACCGCACGTTTCACACCTTTGGGGTGTCCCGTCGTGCCGGAGGTGTAGCTGAATCGTGAACCGGGAGGATCTTCGAGACTGAACGGCGCGTTGTTGGCCCGCTGGATTCGGTCGTCGAGATCGTGGCCGAGCAAGACAACCGGGATGTCGTCGGGAACAAGGGAGGCCAGTTCTGGTTCGGCGATGACGACGCGGGCGCCAGCGTCGCGAACCACATAGTCAACCTCGTGCGGTGCCAGCAGTCCGTTGACCGGCACGAACCAAACGCCGCTGAGAATCGCGGCGAGATAGATCTCGAACACCTCAACGCGATTGTCGGTGAGAACGGCGAGGTGGTCACCGGGGGCCATGCCGAGATCGTCACGCAAGACGTGGCCGAGCCGGGTGGCCCGGTCGATGAGCTCGGCTCGCGTCCGGTTGGCGCCAAGATCGTCGGAGAGTGCCGGCGCGTCGGGATCGGCAGCGGCGAGATCCAGGATCATTTTGTCAACCGCCGGTGGTGGACCAGTGCCACGGCTCGCTCGGGAGGTTCTTGAACCCGTACGCCAAAGCGACTTCTTCCATCGCCCGAAAAACGTCGGAGTTCCGACTGCGGATGATTGACCCTCGATACGTGAAGTCGATGGCCAGACCACGCTCGTGCGCGCTTCGTCCGGGGCGCGCCGTGGGTGGGCGGCATTGTGATGCCGGCATCTCCCAAATCGCGTAGTCGGAGGTGCCGCAGTGTGACCGGCGAAGATTGATCTGGGAGTCGGAACTTCGATAGCCGCCCCCGCTAAGGGAGAAGCCCCGAGCTTCCATCGCGGCGAGGAAACCTTCGACATTGTCGGCGATCAGCACGTTGACCGTGAGGCCACGGACGACAGTGAGATCGACGGGCGCGTTGTCGGGAATCGTGACACTGCGTTCGCGATTGCGGCGAATGATTGCGGAGGCGATTCGTTGTTCTTCCGCCGTGATCTCCGCCGCCAGGTCAGCGTCGAGGCTTTCCAATGCGGCGACCTCAGCCAGGCGAGCGTCGAGCCGGTCTTCAACTGCGTCGAGGATGTTGCCTTCGCGCTGGACCGCGAGGTCGAGCTCGATTACGCGGAGGACAACTTCCGCCTTCTGCTGATCGAGTTCGGCGGTATGCGCGACCGCTTCTTCCTTCTCGCTCTCGAGCTCGGCCTTCAGGGCGCGGAGCTCGTCGATGATCTCGGTGCTATTGCCGTTGCCGAACTCAACCAGCGACTCGGTGCGGGCGTACTGCCAGGGGTTGGAATCAAGGGCGGCCTGGCCGCTCAGAGGCCCCAGGAACCCCATGAATGAGTTGACGGCCGACTCCAGCAGCGTCTCTTTCGTCGATGCGATATCGGCTTCGAGCTTATCGATGGCCGTCTGCGCGGCGGCTTCCGCGACTTCGGCGGCTTCGATTCGCCGCGTGGCTGCATCGAGGGAGGCCTCCTGCGCATCAACCGCTTCGTGGAGGGCAAGAAGGGCGTCGGTAAGCGCGTCGATGTCATCGGTCAACGCATTAACATCAAGGGCAACTTCGGCGGCTTCTTCTTGTACCTCGCGCCGCTCCTCGCGCATCTCATCCGGTGTGTCTTGTGCCGCCGCAAGCGAGGAACCAATACCGAGCGCGACAACGAGTACGGCGGTGAGCGTTTGGCCCCGTCGAAGCGGGCGCAGGAGGCGGCGGCGGATCGTTTTCGTCATGGAATCGCAATGAACGAGAGGTAATGGTACCAGCGACCCGGTTTCTTGTCTCTACCGCCCCGGAGCGTCAGTCGTTCTTCATTGTCTGGCCGCCGTCGACCGGAATCGCTACCCCCGTGATGTAGGACGACGACGGCAGCGCGAGATTCAGAACCATGTGCGCAACCTCCTCCGGATCGCCGTAGCGGCGCAGGACCGTTCGGCGGCGAGCGAATTTGTCTCGAAAGTCCGAAGGGATGGGGTCGGTCATACCGGTGAGGATCGGTCCGGGACAGATCGCGTTGACGGTGATGCCGTGCTCCGCAAGGGCAAGAGCCAAGGCGCGGGTGAGACCAATCACGCCATGTTTCGCAGCGGTGTACGGCGCCGCGCCACGGGACGCGCCGAGGCCCTCGGTCGACGAGATGTTGATGATCCGTCCCTCACCGCTCGCCTTCAGATCGTCGAGGCATGCCCGAATCAAACGTTGATGGGGCGTGAGGAGCACGTCGAGGGCGATCTGAAACTGTTCGTCGAAGCTGTCTTCCTCGACGGCGCCACCCACGCTGATCCCCGCGTTGTTCACGAGTACGGCGACGGGGCCAAGGTCTGAGCGAACCTCGGCGGCTACCCGTGTGATTGCGTCCGCGTCGGTCACATCGAGGGCGTACCCCTTGGCGATACCGCCGACGGCTTCGATCTCCGCGACGACGACATCGACGGCGTCCTGGCGCAGGTCGGTGACCGCGACCCGGGCGCCCTCATCGGCAAAGAGGTGGGCTTCGGCTCGCCCCATTCCGGAGGCTGCACCGGTGATCAGAACAACCTTGCCGGCCACCGACCGGCTTCGGGAAGAGAGTCGAGGATTTGTCGCGTGGGTCATGTGTAGCTCCGGTCAGGTCCAGTGGAGGTGGTACTCGAGTTGGTGAACGTAGTGCTCGCCCGGGCGCAACACCGCCGAGGGTGCCCAGTCGAGGTTTGGCGCGTTCGGTACATGTTGTGGTTCGAGGCACATTGCACCGAATGGGTCGTGGTGCCGGTCGTCGGCGCCAGCGCCGCCGCTGAGAAAGGCTCCGGTATAGAACTGCACCGCGGGATGGTCGCTCCACATCTCGAGGATCCGCCCGCTCGGGTGAGTGACCCGGGCATGACGACGAAATCCGTCGCCCTCCACCATGAAACAGTGGTCGTAGCCGTTGGGCAGGGCGAAGCCGAGTCGATCGCGGAGTGTCGTCGATGAACGCAGATCGAACGGTGTGCCCTCGACCGGGATGGGCGGTGACGACGGCAACGATGCTTCATCGATCGGGACCACCGTGTCGGCCGCGAGCTGCACTGCGTGGTCGCTGATGTCTTCCTCCGATGGCCCGCCCAGATTCCAATACGTGTGATTGGTCATTGAGACGACCGTCGGCGCGTCGGTTGTTGCCTCGAACGTGATCGCGATGTGATGGTCGTGGAGTGTGTAGGTGACTGCCGCGTCGACGGTGCCCGGGAACCCCATCTCGCCATCGGGGCTTACGCGTTGGAAGCGCACGCCGTGTTCGACCTCCTCGGCGTCCCACACAACGTGGGAGAAACCGAAGGCACCACCATGCAGTTGGTTGTCGCCCTCGTTGGCATCGAGCGTGTAGGTGAGCCCGTCAAGCGTGACCTCGGCGTTGCCGAGCCGATTCGCGTAACGACCAACAGACACGCCCAGGTACGGATTGCGAACCGGATCTTCTCGCTCGGCTACCGAACCGAGGCTGAGCGCGAGCGGTACCGACGTGCCTCCCTCGCCGGGCACTTCCACTCGATGGAGGGTGGCGCCGAGGTCGAGAAGTTCGACGGCCAGGCCGGAGGAGGCGGTGAGTCGCCAGCGGTGGACGTCGGTCGAATCCTGGAGCCGATTACCGGCGGTCATTCCATAGCGTTCGGGCACGGGTACTACCGTACGTTCTTCGCCGCCTGGAGGACTCGCTGTGACCACACCATCGACGCTCGCTGACCGACTGCTCTCGCTGACCACCAGAGTCTTGACAGACCTCGAGCATCACCACGCTCCGGGGCTGGAACTGCCTCTCGCCTTCGGCGGTTATCTGGTGGGCGCCGACGCACGGGCGGACATGGCGTTCACGTTGGGTCTGCTGCAGGACCAGGGTGTCGAGTCGGTGGCGGGCGTGAACTGTGCTGACCAGGCTCTGGAGATCGTGCGCCGGCTCGATGGGCCGAGTACCCACAGCTTCTATTCGTATCGAGCGGCGGAGACCATCGCCCGGCTCGGCGGATTCGAGGACAATCCCCGCATTGCGGACTGGACCGGGGATGACCGCGCCAACGCGGAAGAGTCGATCGACTCGTCGAGCATGTTGTCGATGCTTGACGACGGCACGCTGCCGAACAACTACGCCGTGGTGCTCACCCGGTGCGAGATCGCTCGCCGCACCCTTGGCCGGCTGCCCGCCGAGAACCGCTTGGACGAGTTGCTCGACAAACTTCGCGCGCTTTTTGGTGGCCTCCCCTTTGGCTGGTGGGATGACTTTGGGGGTGCCAACTACGACATGTACACGCCCGACGTTTACCTGTTTGCCGAACCGTTCGCCCATGAGATCGGTGATGCCTGGGAGCGCGGCTTCCGAATGGCCCTCGCCGATCTGACCGACGTGGCGACGACGGGAGGCGCCGTTTCGTGGGGCCGCTCCACTGGCGCGCTCGGTGTGGTGATGAATGTTGAGCTCGGCGCCACCGCAGTGGGCCGTGCCTTGACCGATGACCCCGCCGGTTGGCTCGGGAAGGCACTGCTCGCGGTGACGGAGCTCGAGCGTTGGTTCGAGAACGGGGTCGTCACCTCACACCAGCACCGGATGACGATGGGATATCGCGGTCCTGAGCGGCGAATACAAATGACCCTCGACTTGCTCGGAAAGCTCGTGCAGGCCGCGGGCGAGGTACGTCACGGCGAGACCGTCGAGGCCGCCACCCCCGCCGAGAGCTATCGGCCCGTCGATCGTTTGGTCCGCTTCGAGAATGAACGTAATGCCGGGGTGTGGACTCATCGCGGTGGTGGGCTCGACTTCGTGTTGCCCTTCGTCGGCGGCTGGTGGGGTGACTACACGAGCTCACCGAGATGGCCGGGGCGTTTCGAGGTGGCCGTTGACTCTCAGCGCCACATTGGCTGGCTCCCGGTGGTCCATGCCGACGGCGCGGCCAAGACGGTCACGGGGCCGCCCGCTGCCCTCACCCACGCGCCTGGCCGCGTCAACGCCCATTTCGAAAATTTCTCATCGCTCAATCGCGGCGCCGGGGAGCCAGCGACGACACCGATTGTCGGCACGCGCGACGTCACGTATTCGATCGAGGGGCGGTCGCTGGTGATCGATGAAACGCTCACGATCGATCGCGACGCCGCAACGATCGACGCGGTCGTGGTCGACATACCCGAGGTTGCCGGCCAGCCGCTTTTGGTCGAGTTCTCCTCTCCCGATTCGCACACTTCTTCGATCATCGACACGAGCGGCATGCAAGAGCACCGCTCGTTCTGGAACGAACACCCCCGGCAACATGAGCTGGTCCTCGCTCCGGCGAAGTCGCTGTCGTATCGGTGTCGCGTCACCCCCGCGCTGCGTGTTGCGACCACGGCATATGGCCATTGGTACGACGAGAGTTTGTGGTCACCGCTGGGCGACCGGGTCGTGCGATCAGGCGAGCCCTATTTCGCGGGAATCGAAGCGCTCGCGAAATTCGATGTGCTGCACATGCACTGGCCCGAATGGATGAGCGGACCGACGCCCGACAATGCCCGTGACACGATCGCCCGTTTGCGAGACGCGGGTGTCACCATTTTCTGGACGCAGCACAATCGGGTGCCGCACGCCTTTCCGGAGGCCGACGATATGTATGCCGTATGGGCGGCCGAAGCTGATGTTGTGGTGCACCACAGCGACTATGGGCGCGCCGTGATGGAGGCGACGTACACCTACGGCGAGCACACCCGCCATGCGGTGATCCCGCACGGTCACTGGGGCCGCATGCTCGACCCAGTTCGGCCCGAGGGCGGGCAAGCGGAAGCGGAGGCGGCCCAAGGAATGGCGCCGGTCGGATTGCGGCTCGGCATCGTTGGTGCCCCCCGACGCGAGAAAGAGGTGCAGCTCGTGATCGATGCCGTCCATGCCAGCAACCGCGATGACATCGAGCTGCGTTGCTGGTCCTTGAAGGACGAGACCGTTCCTGATGATCCGCGGATTATCGCCGAGCCGTACGTCGCCATCGACCACTCGATATACGCCCAGCGGTTGTTCACGCTCGACGCCCTCGTGTTGCCTTTCAGCGACGGCATGCTCACGACGGGAACCATGGGTGATGCAATCGGTGCGGGCATTCCGGCCTTGGCTTCTTCGTGGGGGTATCTCCGCGAGGCGATGGGTGATGCCGCGATCTACTACGGCGACACACGAGAAGATCTCACTGCGTGCCTGGATGGGCTCACACCCGAACAGCTCGGCAAGGCCCGGGCGGCGATCCCGGAGCGGCAAGCAGCGCTCGACTGGGCGCCGATCGCCGAGGCGACGCTGGCGTTGCTCGACGATGTTGTGTCGAGTCGCTGACCGAATTTCGATCGCCGTCGGCGACGGGTTAGCGTCGTCTTCATGGAACTGGGATTCACATGGGGTTATTGGACGCGAGCGATGCCCGAGAACTTTCTCGAGCTGAGTGTCGCCGCGGAAGACGCAGGATTCGACTGCATCTGGTCGGCAGAGTCGTGGGGCTCCGACGCCTTCTCGCCGCTGGCCTACATCGCAGGACACACGAACCGGATCAAGCTCGGCACCGGTGTTGTGCAGCTCTCGGCGCGCACCGCCGCGGCTACCGCGATGCACGCCATCACCCTCGACCACCTCTCCAACGGCCGCGTCATTCTCGGCCTTGGGGTCTCGGGACCCCAGGTGGTTGAAGGCTGGTACGGCATGCCGTCGCGCAAGCCGCTCGCCCGCACCCGCGAATATGTCGAGGTGTTGAAGACCATCTTCCGGCGTGAAGAAGCGGCCGAGTTCCAGGGCGACCATATTCAGATGCCGTACACGGGCGAGGGGTCCGAGGGCCTTGGGAAGCCGTTGAAGGTGATGACGCATCCTCTGCGCGAGATCCCGATCTGGATCGGGGCGGAGGGTCCGAAGAACGTTGCGCAGACCGCGGAGATCGCCGACGGATGGCTCCCGCTCTACTACTCACCGTTCCGCCCCGAGGTCTATGCCGACCAGCTCGCCAACGCGAAACCCGGGTTCGAGATCGCCGTGAACGTCTCGATGAAGATCACCGACGACATCGATGCGGCGCTCTACGGCACGAAGGCGTCGCTCGCTTTCTACATCGGCGGCATGGGAGCGAAGGGGCAGAACTACCACACGAAGTTGATGGCCCGAATGGGCTTCGAAGAAGAGGCGTACAAGATTCAAGACCTCTTCTTCGAAAACAAGCGTGATGAGGCCATTGCCATGGTGCCCACCGACTTCGCCGACGAGATCTCCCTCGTTGGGCCGGTCGAGCGCATCCGCGACCGGTTGCAAGCGTGGGAAGAGAGCCCCGTCACGATGCTCAATGTCGTGGCCCACACTCCTGAAGAGATGCGCCTTCTCGCTGACGTCGTGAAGGGTTAGGTTGACACGGGATGAACACATAGAAGACTCTCAAGAAGGCCGTCGAATTCATCCCCGCCCCGGAGACAGTCCTGGCGGCCGGCTTTGGTGTGGCGAAGGTGCACCGAAAGTAGGGTGACGCCGTGGTCGAAATGTTGACCGAGTCAAGCGTTCGCGGGCTTCTCGAATCCGGCGCCGATCACCGTGGCGGCGCTTTTCATCCTGGCCGCCGGCGCGCAACGCACCGGCCTGCTGTCGGCGGTCGTCGGACGATTGTTGGGTGCTCCGCAGCGGCGCGGGGTCGCGCACGCTCGGCTCCTTGTGCCCGCGGCGCTCGCCAGCGCAGCACTGAACAACACGCCGCAGGTCGCGATTCTGATTCCAGACATCCTCGCGTGGGCCCGTCGTCGCCGCCGCAACGCCTCTCGTTATCTTCTGCCGCTGTCGTACGCAGTGATCCTCGGCGGGATCTTGACCGTGTTGGGCACCTCCACAAACCTCGTGGTGTCGGGCCTGCTGGAGGACGCCGGTGAGGAACCCCTCCGCATGTTTGAAATGGCAAAGATCGGGTTGCCGGTCTTCGTCGTGGGCATGTTGGTGCTGTTCTCGACGTCGATCCCGTTGCTCCCGAACCGCGTCGGAGCGCCGGAGCAGTTGGAGGCAGCGACCAAGGAGTTCCTGGTCGAGATGCGAGTAACTCACGATCGTTCGGTGGCTGGTCGGACCGTCGAGGCCGCCGGGCTACGCGGCCTCACTGGTGTGTATCTCGTTCGTGTTCGCCGAGATGGTCGAACGATCGCTCCCGTTGCGACCGGCGAGCGCCTGGAGACGGGTGACGTTCTGGCGTTTGCCGGCGATGTCTCGAACGTGCTCGACCTCCAACGGATGCGGGGACTTGAGGGTCTGGATAACGACACGATTGCGGCGATGGACGTAGCCGGGCGTGGACTCTACGAAGTTGTCGTCGGTCGCCCGTTGCCGGGCATCGATTGCGCGACTCCGACTTTCGAGGTCAGTACGGCGCTGCCGTCTTGGCGGTCCATCGGGCCGGGCACCGGATCGAAGACAAACTCGGCGATGTTCGCCTCCGGCACGGGGACACGCTGGTCGTTGTTGCGGGTGCCGACTTCCGGTCGCGCTGGGCCCTCGCCCCCGATTTCCTCGTGGTTGCGGAACTTGATGCCGCCGTCCCTATGGCCGGTCCGAAAGCGCCAGTTATGGCGCTGGCGATGATCGGATTCGTCGTGTTCTCATCGCTCTGTTGGGTCACGACCGTCGAGGGTTCGCTCCTTGCGGCCGAGCGATAGTTGTGACTCGGGTACTCACCTTTAGCGAGGCGAAACGGGCCATCGACGTCGACGTGATCTTGTTGATCGGTGCCGCGTTCGGCCTCGGGGCCGCGGTCGAGCAGAGTGGACTCGCGGCCGAGATCGCCGACGGATTCGTCGGTGCCCTCGGCGGTTACGGCACGTTTGGCCTGGCGTTGGCGATTGTTCTGGCCACCTCGGTGCTCACCGAGATCATTACGAACAACGCGGCCGCGGTTGTCGTCTTCCCGATTGCGCTCGCAATTGTGGGCCCTGCGGGTATTGATGTTCGGATCATGGCGACCGCGGCTTCGACCTCGTTCCTCTCGCCGATCGGCTACCAGACCAACACGATGGTCTACGGCCCCGGCAGCTACCGAATGAGCGACTATGTCCGAGCCGGACTTCCGTTGACGATTGCGGTCCAATTGACGACCGCCACCAGGGTGACCGTTCTCGGTTAGGGGCGATCGGCGTTTGCTCGCCGCCACGGCGCAACCCATTGGTACCGGTTGTCCGCCGGGATTTCTTCGAGCGTGCGCACCCCGCAGCGCCCGCCCAAGAACACGCCGAGCGAGCGTTCGGCGTGCGGTGGAACGTTCACGATGCTCACGTCGATGCCTTGTGCGAGTAGGTCGTCGACCACGGCACCTAGCGTCTGTGCGCCCGAATAGTCGAGGCGCCCGCAGCGGATGAAGTCGATCACGACTGACGTGATCGTGCTGTTCTCGAGGACCGCAGACCGGACTGCGTCTTCGAGTGCTGGAGTGGAGGCGAACCAGATCACGCCGCTCGGACGAATGTGGAGTGCGCCATCGACCATCTCATGGTCGTGGTCGGTTCGCATCTCGCGATAGAGATGAAACGCGATCGAGAGCACCACGCCGATGATCACGCCGCGCTCGACATTGGGCGCCGTGAGCAGTGTTGCGGCGAACGTGCCGGTGGCAATCGCGGCCTGGGGTGCACTCTTCGTCCACATTTTGATGATCGGGACGGGTTGGATCAGCCGGAAAACCGCGGTGAATACCACGCCACCCAGTGCGGCGCGGGGGAGTGTTTCGAGGTTTGACGCGAACGGGAGAGCCGCGAGCACAACCAGACCAGTGATTGCCCCCGACCAGATCGAGGTGGCGCCCGCGAGACGATTGAGCGAGCTGCGAGAGAATGACCCGCCGACGGGGAATCCTCCCGACAGGCTCGATGCCAGATTGGCGATGCCGTTGCCTACGAACTCTTTGTTTGCGTTCCACGGAATGCGGTCGGCGGCGGCGAAGGTGCGGCTAATCGAGGCTGGTTCCGCGAAACCCACCAGTGCGATAACCAGGCCCGGGATGAGGAGGGTGGTCCATTCGCCATAGGGGAGGGCGAGCGAGAGTGTCAGGAACCCATCGGGTAGGTCACCGATAGTCGCTCCGGTGTAGTCCGTGGCGCTACTCCAGATCGTGGTGCCTACGACGACAAGAAGTACGCCGGGGAAGAGTTTGTGGCGGAGCCGCGAGCCGAGCACGACAGCGATCGTGAGCGCGGCGAGGACGAGCGCGGTGGTCTCCCATTCGGCCGGGTGCCCGATCGACCAGATCGCCCGGTTGAGGACACCCTCTCGTTCGCCTGGGTTGGCACCGAAGATTGCGGGGACCTGCGACGAAACGATGAGGATGGCAGCCGCGCTAGTGAAACCCTGCAGGACTGGTTGGGACATTAAATATGCCACGGTGCCCATACGCAGCAGCCCGAGGAGGATGCGGGTCACGCCGACGATCAGCGCCAAGAGGGCGGCGAGTTCGATGTATTGCGGACTCTCTGCCACGGCCAGTCCGGACAACGCGCCGAACGTAAGGAGTGAGGTGAGTGCGACCGGACCGGTCTGGAGATAGGGCGACGACGTGAAGGGGGCGGCCAGCAGCGGCGGGAGGCCGGCGGCGAAGAGGCCGACATAGGGCGGCACCCCCGCGATTTCGGCATACGCGAGCGACTGCGGGATGAGCACCAGGGCAACGGAAATGCCGGCGATGAGGTCGCCCGTTGAGGCCCGCGGCAGCCCAAATGGCCCGGAAGTCGTCACCCCGTGAGTAGAGCACGTCTCAAACGTCGTACGTGACCACTTCGAACTCGGTGTCATCACGATCGAAGTAGAAGCTTCGACCGGGATCATATGTCATGAAGAAATATGGGTCGATGCCCTCGGCCCGGACTCGTTCTTCGATCGGGTTGAGGTCGTCGACCAGAATTCCCGGTTGCTCTAAGCGGCCCCGACGGTCGCTTTCGCTCCGGGATTCGGACTTTGTTATTGGGGGATCCCCTTCGGCTGGGCAATTGTCAAGGGATCCATTGTGAAATATCCGCTATCCTGACGACATGCACGAGCCCACCGGTATCGGCGACGCCCAACGCCGCATCGTTGATCACCTCAAACGAGCCGGCGGCAGCACCACTGGCACGATCGCTGACGCTCTCGGTGTCACCACCCAGGCGGTCCGTCCCCAACTGGTGGAGCTCGAAGAGCGCGGCTTGGTTGCGTCCACCACGCTCTCCACCGGCACCCGCGGTCGCCCCCCGGTTGGCTGGACGCTCACGCCGCTGGCTATCGAGCTCTTCCCCGATCGCCATGGTGACCTCACCGTTGAGCTACTCCGCACCATGCGAGAGACACTTGGCGACGCCGCGTTGGAGTCGGTCCTCGCCGCTCGCGACGCCACCCATCTCGCCGACCTCAATACCCACCTCCAGCCGGTGCCGGCCGCCGACCTTGCCGCCCGGGCCGCGGTCCTCGCCGAACAGCGAAGCCTCCAGGGGTATATGGCTGAAGTTGTCGACGACGGTGACGACCTGTTGCTGATCGAACACCATTGCCCGGTCTGCGCCGCGGCCACCGAGTGTCAGAGTCTGTGCCGCAATGAGCTGGCGATGTTCCAGACCGCCATGGGTCCGCAGGCGGAAGTCACCCGAAGCCAGCACCTGCTCTCCGGTGATGAGCGGTGCGTCTACCGCATTCGTACGGCGTGATGCTCAGCGGCCGGCCCGTTGAACTCCTTCGTCGGATCAGTCGGGATCTCCGTAACGGATCTCGACGCCCTCCGACACATCGCCATGGGTTGATGGGCACTGGGTTGAGCACATGAGCCGATGGTCTGAACGAGACGATGTCGCCCGCGGGGCCGAGTACGACCAACGCTGGAAGGCCATGGCCGCGGCCGGCGAATCGATCCACGGCGAGGCCGACTGGATCGATGCCGTCCTGACCGCCGAGGGGCGAGGCGAAGGTGTGGCGATTCTTGATGCCGGCTGTGGCACCGGGCGGGTCGCGATCGAACTCGATCGTCGGGGCCACCAAGTGATCGGTGTCGACCTCGACGAACCCATGCTCGCGGAGGCTCAGGCAAAGGCGCCCGGGATTCAGTGGGTTCTTGCCGACCTTCTCGATGTTGCCCTCGACGAGACGTTCGACATGATTGCGCTTCCCGGCAACGTGATGATCTTCGTAGCGCCGAGCACCGAGGGTGCAGTCGTCACCAACCTGGCCCGCCACCTGCGATCCGACGGGCTCTTTCTCGCCGGTTTCCAGACGACGGCGGGCCGACTCGGCCTCGATGACTACGACGCGCACTGTGCGGCGGCCGGACTGATTCTTGTCGACCGCTGGTCCACATGGGACGGCGCGCCGTATGTCGATGGCGACTACGCCGTCTCGCTGCATCGCCGCTGCAGCACCGTTCGTTGATTCAGACAACAACGTGCGAGGATCGGCCCATGCAGGATTTTGAAGGGCGGACCGCCGTCATTACCGGCGGTGCGAGCGGGATTGGTTTGGCCACCGCGGAGCGACTCGCTCAGGCGGGCATGCAGCTGGTTCTGGCCGACATCGAGGAGAAGATCCTCGTCGGCGAAGTTGCTCGGCTCGAAGCTGAGGGCCACACGGTGCTCGGCGTGGCGACCGACGTTGCCGATTTCGCATCGGTGGAAGCCCTCGCCGCAACCGCCACCGAGCGGTTTGGCAACATCCACATTGTCTTCAACAACGCCGGTGTGAGTGGTGGTGGGCCGATGCTCGCAGACAACCTCGGCATCTGGGATTGGACGCTCGGCGTGAACCTCTACGGCGTCATCCACGGCATCAAGGCGTTTGGTCCCGCCATGCTCGCCCACGGCGAGCCTTGCCACATCGTGAACACCGCGTCGATGGCCGGCCTCCTTCCCACCCCAGGAATGGGCGTCTACACCGCGTCGAAATACGCGGTCACTGCGATGAGCGAGACACTGTCGCTTGAGACGCAGGGCACCAACCTCGGCGTATCGGTCCTCTGTCCAGGATTCGTGCAGACCGGCATCGCCGACAGCGACCGCAATCTTCCCGAGCACATGGTGTCGGTGCTCGATGAGCCGTCCGAAAGCGACGACGAGGTTCGGGCAATGGTCCGCGATCTCGTGAGTGGCGGCATTCCTCCGGCCGAGGTTGCCGAGCTGGTCTTCGACGGCATCGTTGGTGGGCGCTTCTATCTTCTGCCGCACCCTCAGTACTTTTCGCAGGTCGTCGCCCGGGGCGAAAACATTGCCGCTGGCGGCCTGCCGATCAGCTGGAGTCCCTGAGTCTTCTATGGCTGACTCCTCCGACCATGCCCTCGCGGCCCGGATCGCCTCCGACACGGGTGACATGCTCGTGCGTTTGCTCGAAGAGCCGGAATCAAGCTCCGGTCGCGGCTGGAGCTCAATCGAATACGAGGGCGATCGCTCGGCTCACAACTTCATCATGGCGGAGCTCACGCGTGAGCGGCCCGACGATGTGGTGCTCTCCGAGGAAGGTCGAGACAATCGGGAGCGTATGAAAGCGGACCGCGTGTGGATCGTCGATCCGCTCGACGGTTCGAGCGACTTCGGCTGGAGCGACCATTGGGCGGTTCACGTGGCCCTCGTTGAAGACGGTCGTGCGACCGCGGGAGCGGTCGCCGTTCCTGGCTGGGACACCACCTGGGTGACCGATCCAACGCCGCAGCCAATCATGTCCCGCGTCGGTGAGGCGCCTCGTATTGTTGTGTCGCGGTCTCGTCGCCATATCGATGGGCGCCTTCTCAGCGAACATGTCGGCGCCGAAGTGTTTGCCATTGGGTCGGCCGGGGTGAAGGCGATGGCGGTCGTTCGCGGCGAGGTTGATGCCTACGTCCACGGCGGCGGTCTCTACGAGTGGGACTCCTGCGCGCCGGCCGCCGTGGCCGAGGCGGCGGGCCTCGTTTGCTGTCGGCTCGACGGATCAGAGCTCATCTTCAACAAGAGCGACCCGTGGTCGCCCGGCCTGATCATCAGTCGCCCTGAGCTCGTCGACTCGATTGTCGAGGCAATGTCAGGCCAGCAGAGATGAAGGTTCGCCACGTGTCGCGCTCGTTGGAGCGCCATATCCGCGCCCCCCGCGATCACGCGTGGTCGGTGTTCCTCGACACATTGGAATCGGCCACCGGCGGTTATGTGGTGGAGGGTGATCCCGCGCCGCACGGGGCCGGTGCGGTGCTTCACCTGCAGTTCGATGACGGACCGCCGCTGGTGGAGACCGTGTTGTCGTATGAACCACCCTGGCGGCGCGCCTACAAGGTGGAGGGTGATGCCACTGGCCTCGACCTCTATCAGGGAACGTTCGTCTTTCGAGACGACGGACCGGAATGTCACCTCTCATGGGGTGTCGTGATCGACCCCGAGCCATCAGAGGTGGGTTGGGCGTTTCTCGACACCGCGATGACCGTCATCGGCGGATTTCTCGACCTCGTGGTCGCAGAGGCTGAAGCCGATTGTTAGCGGCGGGCGATCTCGGCGGCGTGCAGCGCCAGCCGACTCACCGCAAGCGAATGCGCAGTGGATGTGGCGGTTTCGGTTCGGTCGCGAATGTCGGCGAGAAGCTGGATCGGCCACGTCAACGCGTCGTCGGCGCAGTTGATGTGTTCGATCGCGTCGCGGTCGCAGATGATGACGTGGTCCGCGCCATCGCGGCCCGCGATATCGCAGTTGGCTCGAACTTCGATGGTGCCCTCGTCGCCGGTGATCATCAGTCGAACGTCGCCCCAGGTTGGGAGGCCCGCCGGGGTCAGCCAGTCGACCCGGCAGTAGGCCGACCCGGTGCCGCCTTCGAGGAGTACTTCGCCCACTAGCTCCGGATGTGTCCCGTTTGGGGCCGGGGTGGTTCGAGCGGTCACCACCTTGAGTTCGTCGGTGCCGAGAAGTCGCATCGCATGATGAATCTGATGACTCGCCAGGTCCGCCAGCATCGAACCGGAAAAGAGCGGATTGGTGAACCAGTCGGGTCGGTGGTCGCCGGTGCGATGGGGCCCGAGCCCGAGGACATGGCGGACGGTCCCGATGCGGCCCGATTGCGTAAGCGTGTGGGCGCGGGTCGCGGCTCGGCTACAGAAGTCTTCAGTGAACGCCACCCACCACCGACGCCCGGTGGCTCCGGTTACGACCTCGATTTTCGCGAGTTGGTCTTGACTGGTTGCGCCCGGCTTCGCAACGAGCACGTCGGCGCCGGCGTCGAGGGCCTCAAGCGCGAACTGGGCGCGCTCGTTGGGCACCGACCCGACGATGATGAGCGGAGGCGCGTCCTCGAAGAGATCGTCGAGATCGAGCTTGGGAACGGTCGGGTAGAGGGCGGTGAATGTCGAGCCGTCTTGGCCGGTCGTGTCGACGAACCCAACACAGCGAGCCCCCGCTCGTTCCAGCTCCGCCGTGAGCAGATGCGCATGCGGATGATCGACACCAACGACGGCGAACTCCTCTTCCCTCTGCTGAACTGCGTCCCCCACGTGAGGAACGGTAGCGTCGTCGTGCAGGCTGATCGTGGGACGGGTAGATGGAAATGAGCGCGATCGACCGACTGGTTGCGACTGACGAGATCCGACGCCTGGCCTACCGCTACTCCGATGGCCTCGATCGACGGGATCTCGATCAGCTCGTATCGCTCTATCGGCCCGATGCCCGATTCGGCGAACACGGCGCGGGGACCGATGCGTGTCGTTCGTTTTTTGCCGAATCGCTGGCCGAGATCGGGATGGCAGTTCTGCTCGTCGCGAATCATCTCATCGACTTCGAAGATGCCGACAACGCCACGGGCACGGTGTGGGCCCACGGCTTCATCGACGACGACTCGCCCCGCGACGGCACCGGTGAGGGGTTCATTCAGCAGCTGATCAAGTACGACGACCGTTATGTGCGCATCGAGGGAGAATGGCGCTTCACCCGGCGCCGCCACTTCCTCTGGCTCGGCTGGCCCCACAACAATTCGGCGCCGCTGCAACAGCCGCCGGCGGAATGGCCCAGGCGTCAGGTCGGGCTCGGATCGATTCCCTACGCCGAGCCGACGTGGGTTGAGTTCTGGAGCGACCGGTCCCGCTCGTAGGCTGTGCCGCCCTTCGCGGGCCGTCCCCTCTAGCTTTTCGCCCCATGCATCGCCGCTCCGTCGCCACGACGGCGTCACCCCGTCCTAAGTTTTGTGAACGGAAACCGGCGCAGGGTGCCGGTTTCCGTTCACAAAAGATTAGAGCTTCTGGAGGAGGGTGCCGGTTCCGAGGCCGCCACCGCAGCACATGGTGACGAGGCCGTACTCGATGTCGGAGCGCTGCATCTCGTGCACCGCCTTTGTCATCAGGATCGAGCCGGTGCCACCCAGAGGGTGACCAAGGCCAATGGCGCCGCCGTTGGGGTTGACGGTGTCCATGTTCGGGGAGAATTCCTTCTCCCAGGCCAGGACGACGGAGGCGAACGCCTCGTTGATCTCAACGACGCCGATGTCGTCCATGGTGAGGTTGTTGTCGGCGAGAAGCTTCTTGGTGGCATCGATCGGGCCGGTCAGCATGAGGACCGGGTCGGTGCCAACGAGGCAAGTGTCGACGATCCTGGCGAGGGGCTTGAGGCCGAGCTCATCGGCCTTCTCGCGGGTCATCATTAGCACGGCGCCGGCGCCGTCGCTGATCTGGCTGGCGGAGCCCGCGGTGTGGACGCCGTCTTCACGTGCGACGGGCTTGAGGGTAGCGAGCTTCTCGAGGCTGCTCTCGCGGATGCCGCCATCGGCCGTGACCGTGGTGGTCTCCCCGGTCGGCTTGCCGTCGTCGTCGAGCACGGGAACTTCGATTGGGACGATCTGCGTGGAGAATGCGTCTTCGGCGCGGGCCTTCGCGGCGAGCTCCTGGCTGCGGAGTCCGAACGCGTCGGCGTCTTCGCGGCTAATGCCCCACTGGTCGGCGATGCGCTCAGCACCCTCGAACTGTGAGGTCCACTCGTAGTTCTCCCAGTAACGGGCATTGACCGGCACGCCTGTGGTTTCGGCGTCGGGGATGGTGGCGCCCATCTTGATCTGGCTCATCAGCTCGACGCCGCAAGAGAGGGCAGAGTCGACAACGCCGGCCTTCACCATGGCGTAGGCGAGGTTGGTGGCCTGCTGGCTGGAGCCGCACTGGGCGTCGACCGTGGTGGCCGCCACTTCAAGCGGGAGACCGGCGGCGAGCCATGCGTTGCGAGCAACGTTCATGGTCTGCATGCCGACCTGGCCGACACAACCGCCAACAACCTGGCCGACTTCGGCCGGGTCCATGCCGGTGCGTTCGAAGATGGCCTTCTGGACATCTCCCAGCAAGTTGATGCTGTGCATGGTGGATAGTTCGCCGTTGCGCTTCCCAATGGGACTTCGCACGGCGTCGACGATGACTACTTCGCGTTCGCTCATGGAGCTGACACTAACGCGATATGTGAACGATCGCTAACTTTCTTGTAGGGTCGCGATGTCAATCGGTACTTGGGCGGAAGCCCAGCGAAGCAGGGGGAAGTAATCGTGCAGAACGACGTCACCGAGATGCTGGATCTGGAGTTTCCGATCTTCGCGTTCAGCCACTGCCGCGACGTGGTCGCGGCGGTATCGAAGGCCGGTGGCCTCGGCGTGCTTGGCGCGGTCGCCCACTCGGCCGAAGGGTTGGCGATCGACCTCGACTGGATCGAAGCGGAAGTAGGCGACAAGCCCTACGGCGTCGACCTCATCATCCCCGCAAAGTACGCCGGTGATTCCGAGGGTGGCTACACGACCGACGATCTCATCAAGATGATTCCGGCCGAACATCGTGACTTCATCGACGACATCCTCGCCCGCTACGAAGTGCCGCCAATGCCCGAAGCGGCGAGTGGGCGCGGTCTTGATCGCGGTGGTGCCGCCCCGTTCTCCGCCAACGCGGCCGGCCCGCAACTCGAAGTCACGCTGGCCCACCGCACTGCGTTCGTAGCGAATGCCCTCGGACCGCCGCCGCAACACATGATCGAAGCGGTGAAGGGGGCCGGTCGTTTGACGGGTGCCCTTGCGGGTCGTCCGTCGCACGCCGAGGCCCACGAACGAGCCGGCGTCGACATCATCATCGCCCAGGGTTCAGAGGCGGGCGGTCACACCGGCGAGATCGGCACGATGGTGCTCATCCCCGAGATTGTCGACGCCACTTCCAAGCCCGTTCTTGGTGCTGGCGGTATTGGCCGCGGTCGCCAGATGGCAGCGGCGATGGCGCTCGGCGCGCAGGGTGTCTGGTGTGGGTCGGTGTGGCTCACCACCGACGAAGCCGAGACCCACCCGGTGGTGAAGGAGAAGTTCCTCAAAGCGACCTCCGCCGACACGATTCGTTCGCGCTCGCTCACCGGCAAACACGCCCGCATGTTGAAGTCCGCGTGGACCGAAGAGTGGGAGCGCGAAGACACGCCCGACCCGTTGGGTATGCCGCTGCAGCCGATCCTCACCGCGCAGGCGCAGCGCCGCATCGACCGGGCCTCGCACAACGCGGGCTCGGGAGCCGAGAAACTGGCGAACTATTTCGTCGGCCAGATCGTCGGCACGATGAACCACCGCAAGTCCGCCAACGCTGTGGTGATGGAGATGGTGGAGGAGTTCATCGAAGCGGTCGAAGGACTCAAGGGGTACCTCGACTACTAGGCGCCATCGCCGCGGGTGAGTGGGGCGGGGGTCGTACGGCCCGTGTCCGCCAGACGACGCCTTTGTACCCTTTCGCGTTCATGGCCGAAGTACGCACCAGCGGTGTCCTGCATCCCTCAAGGGGTTTGCCCGCCGCACTCTGAAACGTGTCCCCTTCGCGCATCGCGCCGCGAAAGAAGCGGTCGTCGCGCTGAAGCTCGTGTGCTATCGCAAGCACCGTCAACGCCGCGAACACAGTCTCGATGCCGACCACCTGTGGCAGCGAAGGTCCGAAATCGCGGTCGAGGTCGCGAACGCGACAGCACTTCGCAGCGCTATCGATGGCAGCGGCGTTGCGGTAGAGACTGCCACCGGCGGGTACCGCTTTGGGCCCCACGAGTCACTCCGCCCGGCACTCGCTCCGCTCTTCGATGCGTTTCCGCCCGACGCCGCCTTTCTTGTTCTCGACGACACCATCGCCGACGACGCCGACCGCCATGCCGTAGCTGCTGCCGCGGCATCGGCCGACGGCGGCGCCCGGGTTTTCGGTCTTGTCGATCTCGCCACTTCGAGTGAGACCGTCCTCGTTCTGGTGACGGCCCCCGCTTCGGGTCGCGCCTATTACGGGGTGCCCATCGATCCTTCCTCCGATCGAGATGCGGCCACCGACTCGGTTATCGATCGCCACGAAGAGAGTCTGCACTTCGGCGATGTTCTCACTGTGGTTCGCGGTGGCGATCGTTTCCTCTACCAGGACGTGCCCGGTCGTCGCGACACCGGCGCCCGAATCGAAGAGATCACTGGGCTACTCGCCCGCCACGGAACGGGCTTCGATGGACGCGTCGTGTTCGATGTGTGCTGTAACTCCGGAATGATGATGGGTGAAGCACTCGCTCGCGGCGCCCGCTGGTCGGTCGGGTGGGACTACCCGAGTGTTGCTGCCGCCGCCGATGGCGTGCTCGGCGCCGGTAGGAGTGAGCTCCACGGTGTGCTCATCAGTGACGAGACCGACTTTGTCGCCGACGTCCCCGACTGGCTCGCCGTCGACGATGCGGTCTGCCTTTTTCTTGCCGCGTGGCATCACGTGCGTTTCCCGCCCGGCGTGGGCGACCTGCCGTGGGCCTGGCTTGTCTACGAAGGCCAAGAAAACGAAGACACGAAGATCACAACGGACAACATCGCCACGATGGAAAAGCGTTGGAACGCCACTGCGGTGGAGTCATCGACCCACAGCGACGGCATCTGCGGCCCTCGCCCCCTGGTGTTGTTGAAGCGAAACGTTTAGAGCGGCGGGCGCGGCAGCCGTCGCGCCGCCTAGCGAGCGGTCATCTCCACGGCCCGTCCCGAGCGGGCCGACGCGACCTCGCGGTAGGCCGAGCCCTGCGCGGTGATTAACAGCATCAATCGCTCGTCGTCGTAGGCCTCGCGGGCATCGACATCGCGGGCGTCGGCATAGGCCGAGAGAAAGCAGGCGGCGAGTTCGGGATAGCGGCGACGGAGCGCGATCACGTTGCGAATACCGGAGGTACGCCCCGCGAGACATGTCACGAACGTCGCGAGATCCATCTCCGGTGTATCCACGGCGTCGATGGCGTTGGCGGTGTAGCGGGACGGCTCGGGGTCATAGGTCACGATCCCGCCGCGGCTATCGACCGCCACGTTGGAGACGCCGAAGTCGCCATGGAGGGTCACCGGTGGCACGCGCCGAAACTGCTGCAATCCGTCGGACGGAAGTTGCGCTCGCAAAGCCGGCGCCCGCGAGCGTTTCGACTGGGTCGGGAGTTTGAGCCCATCGTGAATTGCGGCGAGCGCCCGGCCGGCTGTGGCCACCAACTCGAGGGCGGTTACTTGATCGCCGGCCCGTAGTAAGGCGATGAGCGCCCGGTCGATGGTGTGTTTGGCGTCGAGCAACTCAAACACGATCGCGGGCGGATCGTTTTGAACCGATCGAACCACAGGGCTTCGGAAGTGGTCACTGTCGATCTTGGCCATCAGCCCGTATTTGGTTGCCGCCGCTTCAGCCTTCTCGACGGAGTTGTAGAACTTCGTCACGTGGTCGGGTCCGCGTTCGGTGGCCTGAGACCGTGCGACGCCGGTTTTCTTCCTCGGAGCCATGTGCGGCGGACAATAGCGGTCGTCGCAATGTGTCGTCTCTTCGTCGACGGCCGGTCGTACGTGCCGCGACGACGCCATGACTCAGACCGATGACCGCACGGTGTTTCGAACATGTCCGCATTGTGAGGCGACCTGTGATTTATCGAGGGACCAGTCGGCGCCGTGAAGCGGATTCACGGCGACCCTGAAGCAGCTCCGCGAGGATCCGTGTGGCTCACCACCGACGAAGCTGAGACTTATCCGGTGGTGAAGGAGAAGTTCCTCAAGGGATACCTCGACTACTGATCGGGTTCGCCTGACCATAGATCTGCCCATATCAGACATAAAAGCGTCTCCGCGGGGACGCTTTTGAGCCTCCAAGGTCACGTCAATTACCGAAGAACCGGAATCCACGCGAGTTAGCCGACCGTCAGCAGCACTCGCCGTAGCCGTCGCTCATCAGGACTCAACGCCGCCGCCAACGCGACGGTTGTCACCGAGACCCCAAGAATAATCTCCGGGGCATGGCCGATCAGGAACGGCGCATTATGCATGCGCCCCGGATGACAATCGGCGGCGCGGTGACACATCCGGACAAACCCCAATTGCCCACTAGGGGGACAGTCGGGACTATGCAACGATGAGCGGATGACCGATACCGCCGATCGCACCGTCTTCCGAACATGTCCGCTCTGTGAGGCGACCTGCGGTCTGGAAATCGAGATCAAGGACGGCGCCGTGAAACGGATTCGCGGCGACCGTGAGGACGTGTTCTCGAAGGGTTTCATCTGCCCGAAGGGCTCGACCCTGAAGCAGCTCCACGAGGATCCGGATCGGCTTCGGAAGCCGCTTGTCCGACGCGGCTTCGACGACAGTGGCGCTCCCGTCTTCGAGGAGGTCAGCTGGCCCGAGGCGTATGCCGAAGCGGATCGGGTGCTCCGAGATGTCCGCGAACGACACGGCAATGAAGCCGTGGGTATGTACCTCGGCAACCCGGGTGCCCACGTTCTTGGCGCGGCGACGCACACCCGTCACCTGATCAAGGGGCTGGGCGCCGGTGCGGTGTTCTCCGCTAGCACGGTGGATCAGATGCCCCGCCACGTCGCCTCGGGTTACCTCTACGGCAGCGGCGGTTCGATGCCGGTGCCCGATATCGACCGCACCGATCTCTTCGTTTGCCTCGGCGCCAACCCTTACGCATCGAACGGCAGCATCGCGACCGTTCCCGACTTTCCCGGTCGTATCGAAGCGCTGCAAGAACGGGGCGGACGCATGATCGTGATCGACCCGCGTCGTTCTCGAACCGCCGAACAGGCGGATCTGCATCTCCCCATTCGACCGGGCACCGATGCGGTACTGCTCGCCGCGATTGTGCGTCAACTGCTGGCTGACGGCCATGTCGGGTCGGGCTCGGTTGCCGATTGTCTCGACGGGCTCGATCAACTCCGGGCCGTTGTGGAACCGTTCACGGCCGCGGTTGCCGCGGAGGCGACGGGAATTTCCGAAGCGTCGATCGAGGTGCTCGCGACCGAGATCGGTGCGGCCGACAAGGCGGCCGTCTACGGCCGGATCGGCACTTGCACGGTCGAGTTCGGCACGCTCACCACCTGGCTCCTTGATGTTGTCGCAATCCTGACCGGCAACCTGGACCAGCCCGGCGGCGCGATGTTCCCGCAGCCGTCTCACGATCGGGTGCGGGCCGATCGTCCGGGGCGCCCCTACCGCGTCGGCCGCCGCCATAGCCGGGTCAACCAGCGTCCCGAGGTGCAGGGCGAATTCCCGGTGGCCGATCTGCCCGACGAGATCCTCGAGCCCGGCGACGGACAGTTGCGGATGATGGTCACTGTCGCGGGCAACCCGGTACTGAGTTGCCCCGATGGCGATCGGATGGACGAGGCGTTCGCGTCACTCGACGCCATGATCTCCGTCGACATCTATCTCAACGAGACCACCCGCCACGCGTCAGTAATCCTTCCACCGCCTGGGGCCCTGGAGAAGAGCCACTACGACCTCAACTTCACGAACCTCAGCGTGCGCAACGTCGCCAACTTCAGCCCCGCGGTGTTCGACACGGACATGCCGACCGAGGAAGACATTCTCGCAACACTGGCCTTGATCGCTCTGGGGCTCGGGCCCGACGCCGATCCCAACGATCTACACGACCAAGTCCTCACCGGGCTTCTGCAGGCGGAAATCGACGCGCCGGAGTCTCCCGTGGCTGGTCGCGATCTCGATGAGCTGTTGGCCATGGTCGAAGGCGACACCGGGAGCGAACGAGTGCTCGACGCGATGCTCCGTACCGGCGTCCGAGGTGATGGCTTCGGCACGACGAAGGACGGCCTCTCCCTCGACTACCTCCGGGCCCATCCGCACGGAATCGACTTTGGGGCGCTCGAGCCTCGACTGCCCGGGCACCTCCGTACGCCCGAGGCAAGAATTGACCTCTTTGCCGGGCCGTTCGCGGAGGACCTGCATCGTTTGCAGACGCGGGTGACCGAGTGGGCCGCCGATGGCTCGCTCCGACTCGTGGGTCGTCGACACCTCCGCTCCAACAACTCATGGATGCACAACCTGCCCGTGCTCGTGAAGGGCAAGCCCCGGTGCACGCTCCAACTCCATCCCGACGATGCCGTCGACCGTGGCCTGGCCGATGGTGACGCCGCGATCGTCCGCTCCCGGGTGGGCGAACTCATCGCACCAGTCGAGGTGACCGACAGCGTGATGCCCGGCGTTGTGAGCCTGCCGCACGGCTGGGGTCACGGAAAACCCGGTGCTCGCATGAATGTCGCGGCCGAGCACGCCGGTGTGAACAGCAATGTGCTCACCGATCCGACGATGATCGACCCGCTCTCGGGCAACGCCGTACTCAACGGGATCCCCGTTGAGGTTGTGCCGGCCTAACCGTCGAGCCGAAACCCGGTTGCGTTTCGGCCGCCGTTTCTCGATGATCACGTGATGAGTTCTGACCGACCACCCGACCGACTCGTCGGCGATGTTGTTGTGTTGGTCCGATCACGCCCCAACCACCTCGATGGGTTGCAGGCGGCCGTCGAAACCAGTCATGCCGAGCTCCACCAGTTCATGGACTGGGCGGCGGTGCCGCAGGAGCGCCCCGCCACGCTGGAGTTTCTTGCAACGGGGCAAGGCGCGTGGCGAGCGGGCGAGATGTTCAATTTCATGATGACCGACCCGGAGACCGGCGAAGTGATCGGCAGTTGTGGGCTCATGAATCGAGTGGGACCGGGCCGTCTTGAAGTTGGCTATTGGGTTCGCTCGGATCGAGCCGCGGCCGGGATTGCCACGGCGGCCGCGCGACTGCTGACTGCCGCTGGGTTCGGGATTGACAGCATCGAAGCGATCGAGATCCATCACGATGCCGCCAATGGGGCGAGCGGCCGAGTGGCGGAGAAGCTCGGCTACACCGAGACGGCCCGTCGGGATGTCGAGATCGACTGCCCCGGAGAAATCGGCGTGGAAGTGATCTGGGAGATCAGCCGAGAAGGCTGGCTCTGACTTCGCCGGCGAGCTCGAGTGTTTCGAGTGCATCGGCTTGGGGGACGGTCATACAACGCAGGATGACATCGTCGAATCCGAGGTCGCGGAACGCCGCCAGGTCTTCGGTGACTTGGTCCACCCCGCCGTACACAAGCATGTCGCGATTCATGCCGCGATAACCCTTGTCGATGAGCTCATCGCCCAGCGCGACTGACCGCTCGTGGTCGCCCAAGATGATCACGTCTCTGCGGAGAATTGAACGGTGTGGGCGCCCAAGATGCGCAGCTTCGGATCGGTAGACATCGAGCATCCGGGGCGCATCGGTCGCGGTGATTGTCGGCCCGCCGTACCAAGCATCACCCTCGCGGGCGGCCCGTCGCAGCGGCCCGTCGGCCCCGGCACCGATCCACCACTCCACACTGTTGGGCGGCCGTGGTGAAATCGACGCGTCGATGATGTCGAAGCGTTCGCTGGAGGCCGTCTCACCCCCAAGGAGCGCCTTGACGACGCGGATTGACTCGTCGAGAGCGGCACCGCGGGTGCGTGGGTCGGCGCCCATCGCCGCAAATTGATTGGCCCCACTTCCAATACCGGTCTGCACGATGAATGGACCTGGATGAATGGCGGCGAGGGTGCCCACCTGTTCGGCCACGATGACTGGATGCCAGAGCGGAAGCAGGAAGAGGCACCCGAGTGGACGT
>Ga0114997_10000351_pt1 | contig 37218 bp, 26 predicted proteins | sample ArcticOcean_MG_C_2_FD_87045 | JGI IMG/M metagenome (GOLD analysis project Ga0114997, IMG submission 87045) | Marine microbial communities from western Arctic Ocean - ArcticOcean_MG_CB4_136 | ecosystem: Environmental > Aquatic > Marine > Oceanic | place: Arctic Ocean: Canada Basin | collected... | reverse complement strand
TTTTTTGTAAATACACAGGTCTTTTCTGTGCAATGTTCCAATATTTCATATGAGAGGCCCTGGCCTCTAAATTCAGGGTCAACCAATACCGTGGTCAGTTCTTTAATGCCGCCACGCCCAACGATGGAATAGTGAGCAATCGGTTTTTCATCACGATAGATAAACCGGGAGTTCTTTTCACTACAAGAGATCAAATCGAGTTCGTTGGCCAACTGTTTTGCTAACCATTCTCTCTCCTCCATATTGCACATACAGGTTATTGACGTCAATAGTATTGGTGCCGGCCATCATTCCATTTGGCGCAAACGTTCCAGAGCGAGACAAGATACCGCGACTTGGAGGTTGTACGAAGGTACGAAACCGGTCATCGGTAATCGAACGATAGTATCTGCTGCAGCGATCACTTCTTTTGATACTCCAGCGTTTTCAGCTCCGACCACAAGCAATACGTCACCGGTGAGATCAGCACCCCAGGGGGCGCGGTCGCCGATATCTTCGGCGACAATTATTTTTCGATTACAAGCCGCTAAGATTTCCTCTGTTTGGGCATAGACGACCGGAATGAATCGGTCAGCTCTCATTCCGGCTCGGCGAATGGTTCGGCGTTCGGCGTGGGTTTTTTCGACATTGATGATTACCGCAGTCGCACCGCTAACCTCTGCGGTTCTAATCACAAACCCGAGATTGGTAGAATATTCGACCCCATCGAATAGCCAAATAGCGCCTGGCCGTTGAAAAATAGTGTCGAGGGTACCATGAGGTTCTCGCTCGATAAGAGCGAGAGCATCCTGTGGTCCGTCAGCGCTCATTCGCCACAAATCATTGGTTGAGCCCTCTTCGATGACGATATTTTGTTGTTGGCAAATCTCGATAATTTCAGTACAGTCGGTCTCTCTGTCTATCAATACTAATTTGATATCCTCGCCTTTATGAAGGGCGGCCAGAACCGCCTCTTTACCGGTGATTTGGCCCGCCATGATTGTTCCGATAGGCTTGCAGCACATGAGTGAACCGCTGGCCTTAGTATGTTTTTCGCGTGGACAGACTCATAAAGGGGAGTCAAGTCGGCGGAATGCTCCAAAGGAGTAGGTGACGTACCATGACTAAGGGACTCTACCAACATATTCGAGAAAACTGGAACAACCCAAAGGCAACCCAGTCCCATCAGCAACGCCAAGACCGCATGATTGCATGGCGCCGCGAAGAGGTTAATTGCCGTATCGAGCGACCTACTCGCTTAGATGCTGCCCGCCGCCTTGGCTACAAGGCAAAGCAAGGTGTTGTCCTTGTCCGAACCCGTGTTCGCCGTGGTGGACTTCGCAAGGGTACTGTCAACATGAAGCGAAAGCCAAGTAAGACTGGTGTCACAAAAATCACTATGGCTAAGAACATTCAGCGCATCGCTGAAGAGCGTGTTAACCGTCACTTCCCAAATCTGGAAGTTCTCAACTCATATTGGGTTGGCCAAGATGGAAAGCACAAGTATTACGAGGTAATTATGCTCGATCCATCCCACCCATCTATCAAGGCTGACAAAGAACTTGGCTGGATTGCAGATGGGCACCACAGAGGACGTGCGTACCGTGGAAAGACCAGTGCTGGCAAGCGTGGACGCGGTCTGCATAACAAGGGTAAGGGCGCAGAAAAGCTTCGTCCATCTCTAAAGGCGCGCGGAAACATCGGAAAGTAATTTCCAATCGTAGGGTTCTTTGAGCCGGACTTGTTCCCATTCGTTATCGAGAGGGAGGTTTTACCATGTCTAGCACTGAGATTCGCCTTCAAGAACTACACGGAAAAGAGGTTTTTCTTCCCGATGGTCGCATGCTTGGAATCGTTCACGAGACCATCATCGATGCTGAGGATTTGAAAGCGACTCATCTTTTTGTGACCAATACTCGGGCCGAGTTGGTTGAAGCTTCGGTTAATCTTACTTTGCCATGGCGCTGGGTGCGCTCGGTCGGCGATGTTGTAATCTTGCGATGGTTTCCAAAAACTCCAATCCCGCTTCTATGAGGTGAATAAATAAATGACGCTAGAAGTGCACATTCTGGGAACCTCGTCGGCTCGACCGGCCCAAGGCCGGTCGGTGTCTGGGTCGATAGTTGAAACCCACGAAGGGATGATAGTCGTCGATTGTGGCGAGGGATTCCAAAATCGCCTGGTAGACCATCGAGCCAAAATGAAGGCATTCGGTGGGCGCAGACTCAAGATGGCTCGTATGTCGGCCATCTTGTTGACTCACGGTCATTTAGACCATACTTGGGGCTTATTGCCTTGGTTGCAAACAATGGCCCTCGATGGCCGCCGAGAACCTTTGTGGGTAATTGGCCCGACCTCTTCAGAAGTAATCGATACTTTACTCGGAGGGGAGAATGAGCCCGAGGTAAATTCGTCGGATTTGGTCTTACAATACGATATGTGGATGGATCTCGGCGCTACGTCCGAATCTTTGGGTTATGAATTAAATTGGGTTTTAGGCGATGGTATTCGCTGGTTGGACATGAATTCTGGCGAAGAGATTCCATTGCCCCAGCCATTCCCAAGCGTGAGAATTTCGGCCCATTCTACCCAACATACCGTTCCGTCTTGTGCATGGAAAATCATGACGGCTCCACGGGCGGGAAAATTTGACTGTGAAGCCGCTAACAAATTGCCAAACGATATTCGGGCGCGCTTAGGTGCGGGAGATGATGTTGAGTTCTCGGGTGAGGTTTTAGCAGCAGCTAATTTTAGAGAAGAGCCACGACCTGGATTATCGGTGGTGATTTCGGGGGATACGGCCGAGCGTTCGATAGAGACCGAGTGTGATCTATTGGTCCACGAAGCGACCTTTCTCGAAAGCCATTCCGATATTGCAAACGAACATTTGCATTCGACCGCTGCTGGTGCAGCAAGAACTGCGCTCAAATGCAAAGCCATACATCTAGCTCTGACCCATTATTCGGCTCGATTGGAACAACACGGTCCTGCGATTGCAGAAGCCGGTGATATTCACGATATGGTAATCGCATGTGGCGATGGGGATAGGTTGGTTCTAAACGATGATTATTCATTACAACATCTGGTGATTCAGCCCGAGGGCTGGATGACTTGTTGAAGCGAGATGTTCAAAGCCTCGGCCATGTCATAGTCTATCCATGAAGCAAGCCCGAATCTTGGTTCTCCTCCTACTCGCATCGGTTCTTGCCCCGAGCATAGCCGCAACAACAGGGCGGGCCGCCCCCGCATGTACCGAATTGGATTTGAGTGATATCTCGGCATTTGTTGCGGTCAATCCCGATGCCTGTATCAGGGTCGATTTAGGAGAGAGGGCGCCTCAGAGCGTCCTAGAATTCTCTATTGTCATCGCAGATGATGCGATGGATGTCCTTCTTTTTGATGAAAATAGCATCCTCCCTTATGAGAACGGTCAATCTTACCGAACTTCATTCGTTAGTGAAGCCTCCTTTGAATCAGCCATCGGCCTCTATGAATTCGATTGGGCAACACCGCCATCACTCGAATCGAGGCATTGGTATATGATAATCGATAATTCGGCTCATGATGGCGATGGTGGAAAGGGTGATCAAGGTGGAATGCAGAGTAGATTTTCAATCGACGCAGTTCCGGCAACCGATGGTCCATGGACCCCTGTTCACAATGTATATTTAGTCGCCAACGAGACAAAAGAAAACCTTCACCAATTTGCTTTAGATAATGGAACGGGAATTAGTTTGACCGTAGATGTTCTATCCGGTACCGGTGATATTTTCATCCAATCAAACAACCAAGTCGATGGTGATCTATTCATCGCTGGGACCAAGATTGAAGGTGGTTCTTCAAACTCCCAATTGACTTGGAGTGTTCCAGAATATTTAGATGGCAATGGATTGAATTTAATCGCCTCAGCCAATCAGGGTGTACCTTTCCATTTCTCCTTGGAAATGACTTACGATCCACCGGTCGACCCAGTTATTGTCGACCATGCGAATTCGACAACGATCATCGGTAAAAAAATCACTCTCGACGCCACCAATACTCCGAATAGTCTTGACCAAATATCCTCGTTATCTTGGGATTTTGACGAGGATGGAATAGAGGATGACACCGGAATGTTGGTAGAAGCTTCTTGGCTGAGCCCAGGGCTGAAAACCATCACTTTAACCGCTATTTCTCAAAGTGGTGCAAGCGTTAGTGCTAGTCATCAAGTCGAGGTGTTGGACGTGGTAAACCCGATTGCGTCTATCGGTGGTGAAGGTATCAGAGGCCTCAATGGTGAATGGCGTTTATTGCGAACCACGGATTTAACTTTGACTGCAACAACCTCAACCGATGACGATGCTATAGCCTCGATCCATTGGGATGTGCCGGGATTATCGGGCGGTTCAGCCGCTTCACAAGTTACTGTAAGTTGGTCACAAATCGGAACCTATTTGGTTAATTTAACCGTGATTGACCCCTCCGGGAATATCGGTAAAGTCAATACTACGATTGTGGTTTGGGATTCAACCAAGCCACTGCTTGAAACTAGTGAAATCGATGCAATCGATACGGTTGTAGTCGATGAAAAATTCACACTCACAGTAATTGGTGTCGATCCATTTGACGATGCTTCAACCCTGATCTATCATTGGGATTTCGACTTATCCGAGGATAGCGATGATGATGGAGATGCTAGAAACGACCCCGATATGACCGGTTCGACCATTGATGTTGAATTCACTAAAGAGGGCGAACATTCGGTCAGAGTTACCGTTTACGACCCTTCAGGGAATTCGGCCAGCCACGGGTTTGTGATCGATGTAATCCCACCGGCCGATTCCAGCAGTGTCTTCGGAATCGTCGCCTTGGTCTTCTTCGTTTTCTTGGTTACCGCCGGCGTGGTTCTCTTTGGTCATCGAAGTGTACAGACAAAATTGGCGACTGAATTGCTGGTTTCAATGGGATTGAACCCTAGCGAAGCAACCGCCAGAATAGAAGAGGTCGCTCGAAACCGCAAATTATCAGCATTCGCCAAAGCAATGGATATCGCTGGAATCGGCGATGGTGGCGAGATCAAAACAGCCGATCAAATCGAATCGGATCAGAAATCTGCAGAAAGGGCCGCAATTTATGGAGCGGGGGCAGATGCGTTAGTCACAGATCAAAATGCAGGATTCCGACCTTCAGTACAGCATCACCAACCAATTAATTCAACCTTTGCTGATGCGGCCTTAGCAGCATTCGAGGATTCACCAGCACCTACAATAAATCAGCCGCAGGTCAAAAAAGTAGCAAGTGGAAATGTCCGGTCCGGTGGAGTATCCTTGCCTATCCAGCAAGCCCCTATTGCTAAGCCTCAAACGCATTCGCTCAAAGGTGATTGCTCATCGTGTGGAAAACCGTTCTCTTTGGAGATGCCGGCTGGGGCTAATAGTGCGGTAGTAGCCTGTCCTAGTTGCGGTGCAGACAATTTATTCGAGCGCTGAAACCACTATTTTTCACGCCCGGGTGGGGGATGGGTTAATGACAGGGAAAAGTACCAATCGTTTTTGATGTCAAAGTCAGGGGTGCGAATGCTCCACCGCGGAGTGGGAAAACCACTCGGTGGCCAAAGACTGGCAATCTTTCTGGTTTTGGTGATGATGACACCTCTATTGCAACCGGTAAACGCCGAGGTTGGAGTTGGGCGAGATGATTTTGGAGTACTCGAAGCGATGGCTAATGCGCTGGAAAACCAACATGATTCCGGGGAGGATTCGATCGCTAAATCCAGCGCAGAGGCTATCCTCGACGCACTTGATTCCAGAGGGCGCCTGATCGGTGATGGTGATGCTCTATTAGCGACCGATGGAGTATTGGGTGATATATCGATGCGGGAAACCGCTCCTCTCGAAGCAGATCATCCAAGACCGTATGAATATCTTATCGACCCTAATACCCATCCAGAAGATTGGCCGAACGATTTGGTCGAGACATTATTCTCGCTTCCAACCCTTTCGGACCCTTTGGCGATCGGCGTTAATACTTACTCGCTTTATGTCAATTATTCTGCCAGAAATAATGGCCCACAATACGAATCTTGGACCTATGGAACCTTTACCGGAGATATTCTTTCATTCAGTGATGTGTCATTGTTCGAAAATCCAATCGACCTCGATGGCGATGGTACGGACGATGTTGCAGTAGGGCTCTCGCTGTTAGGATTAGGCAACCAAGGAGAAGGATGGGATATCGTAATGACCGACGATTTCATTCCACTTGTAGAAGGATTATGGATAAAGCCAAATTTCCAATGGCGGGTCAGAGTAATGGACCATTCGAATCCGATGTGGGATGATTTAGCTCATATGGAGGTGTCTTTGATGAAAGGATTCGCATACGACCTATCTCTGACTTCAAACGATGGCGAATCGTATGCTTTGGTAATCGATTCAAGATTTACCCAACCGCCGGAGGATTTCCAAGTAAGGGTCGGTTTGGATAAGATGGAGTTTGCTTTTACCAGCAGTTTCATCGCCTCGATCGCCAATGTATTATCATTATTTACCGGCGGTGACGAATCGGTATTGGAGATCTTATCGGTTAGTGCGCCATATTCGATATTGATTTCCAATCCAAACCGCGATAGTTCAAATCGGCAAACCGATTGTTTTGACCCCGGATATTACGACCCTATAGCCGATTATGGTGAGAAAAGTCGTGACCATAAATGTGGATATAGTATAGGGATTGGATATGTCCATTTCGACCCTCAAGATGCTGAAACCGATGAACGACCGGTTTCTGAAATCGCTTATGTCGATATAGGGTTTCATCCCGAATTCAATAGCACCCTAATTCCTGAGGAAGCTGATTTGGTGTTGAGAAATGATAATACCGGGGATAATTCATTCGATACTATCGAGATCTATAGTAGGGTGAATGCCGACCTCTGGTTCCACTATTACGAAGACCGTTCCAGGCATATTGAATCGGGTGGAAGGCTTGGAAATATCACCGACTCTCGTGGGTGGATTCATGGGTTGCCTTCAGGAACTCTCCCAGTAGAGGAGATAAACGCGATATTCACTATGATGGGTGAGGCACCAGGCTCGTTAAATTTACCAGGAGATATGCCTAACCGATTATCTCTAATCGTTGGGATCAAGAATTTCACAGCCGACAATTCCAATAATACCGATGACCCAACCCTGATTATAAATCCGACAAATACGCGTTGGAATTCACTAATTTTGATTGCTGGAACCGAGAGAATAGATTCGATTGAATATGTTTCATCATTTCAGAGATACGGCTATGCTGGAGATTCTTCTTCGCTCGAGATAAAGATTATCGATTTACCCGAAGTAATCATTGTCCTTGGAACATTTGCAATTCCTGAGAGTGGCGAAGTACGGGTTGAATATGGGACTGCGCCAGATTTATTATCTCAACTTCTAGATAATATTGTTCTAAATATAGTTGAAATAGTCTTGGATATCGGGGCGGTTATCAACGGATTACCAGAAGCAATAGTCGGTACTGCCGGCGATAGTAGTGGTGAAATCATTGTCCAATGTTACAATCAAGTAAAATCAGTATGGGGTGATGGCACGACAAGAGATGTCAGAACTACCGGGCGAATTGCAGCAGCTATCGCCAGTTCTAATCAGCCAGTTATGGTAGATGGCGACCACATATTATTGGCTGAAGATATCGACGGCCAGATTATTGATGGCAGATATGGGCCCGAGGCCCCTTTGGTTCCGGTAGGGATGAGCTTGAGCTTAACCAATGTATCTGGGGTAGGATATTCTTATGTTCAAGAGACCGATACCAGAATGATATCCCTCAATGGATTATCTAATGAGGCATTGGTAATCGGCCATTTGAATCACCTTTCAAATTCGACCGATGGCGAGATTCAACAATTCGCCACCATTTCCAATCGCCCGCTGAATTTGACCATAACCCAAATCGATTCGGTCATCGATTATCAAGCGAGCGGAGATATTGGCACTATCACCTATAGTGGTGCAGGGGATGGACAATACAACGCTTTGCGACTCACCGATTTACCGAGTCAATTCACCCTTGAATTAGGGGATAAACTCGGATTTTATGCTCCTAGTGGAGTCGGAGCGGTCGAGGTTCAAATCTCCAATGCAACCGCCCCTCTTACTATGGAAGGTGACCACCTCCGGTTCTGGGTAGATGAGAATAATGCTGAGGCGAGTATGTCTTTGAAAATCTCAAATATCACCCGAGTGAATCTATTTCCACCCGATGAACCCGGGGCGAGTGGTCTAACCGGGAATAGTAGGTTTGAGATGGAGCGGATTGGCTCGTCGCCGTTCTCTATTCTTTTAGAAGACCAATCGGTTCGTCAGGACGAATTTCTTGGAATGTCTGGTCGAGCCCATTTTGAACCTTTGCCGGCAAATATCACCTTCTCTTTACCATCGAGTGAAAGATCAAGCATGATTAAGGTGCCAGAATTTGGATCTGCCGATGGGGTGCTATCCTTGTCTTTCTTCCTTGGGGGAATGATTGAATTCGGTTCTTCGATCAATGATTTCGCTCTCCAAAGCATGGTCAATCTCGGTGATTCTTCAAATGAGCGCTCTAATATTACCCTTGGAATAGACCTGATAACCAACGAGGAATTCAATTTGGTGCTCGATATTCGTAAAGGGGTAAATGTCCCAGCTGAACCAAAATGGGTTCACGGTATTTCGGGCGAGATGTTTGATGCGACTCAAATGGATTTCAATTATTCCAGAATGCTAAACTTTACCGAATCTTCAAGATTGATTATCGAAAATGCGATGGCTGATTGGGTGATTAATCAGTCCGAACGAGAGCAAGTCATCACCAATCTAGAATGGGGTGGAATAAGTGAACCTAAGGAGGTTGTAGATGCGATGGCTGATGGGTACTTATCGACTCGAGAACGTAGCCAATTAGATTTGGTTGAATTGGCAGAACAAGGTTTGGAATTGAACCAACGCCGTTCTTGGCACTTGAAAATGTGGATGCCAAACCTCCCGGCAGGGCAGATAAAACTAAATTACGAATTAGTGTTGAATGACGAGGTTCCAACATTCCAGATAATTGGTTTATTACAAAATTATAAACCGGAGAGGCCGGTTTTAACCATCCTTATCAATGGGCTGAACCGGGTGGATACCAGTTTGGTTCTCGAAGGGTTAAACACCGATATGCAGCGTGATGTCGAAATCGATTTGGTGATGACGACAGAATCCGATTTGGTAATTCCTCGAACCACTATCGAGATGGTTTATGAGATTGGCGAGCGTCTCCAAACCGTACATCTAATTCAAAATAATAATCAAAGAGGCATCCGTACCGAGTTGATGATGTTTAACGCACCAAGAGCGGCGGATCTCGCCGCGACGGTCGGAGATGTTTTGATCGCGAATTTGACTGTAGAACCTCAAAATAGAATCGGAGTGAGCGCTGCCGATTCCTTGATGTTACAACAATTGAGATTGGTCGATGACATCTGGTGGCCATCAACCTTATTCATCCGGGATGTGCCTGGTGAAATGTATTTGAGGGCTGCACCCGCAGAGGATTTCAATGTCCATGAAATCACTAGTTTCCAAGGTATGTTTGAGTTAACATATCGCTCTAATAGTGACGATATGGACTTGTTCATCGAGACCAGAGGGAAGGCTCAAAATGCCCGTTCAAATACCATAATGCTAGCCGAAAACCTCCCGGATATATTCTCGCTTGAAGTGACAGAATCTTATGGCGCTCACATCGCAGCATCTGGAAACGGGGTCGAAAAATTATATTTGCGTCGTAGTAACGCTCCAATGAACCCCTATGCTACGTTGATTAGTGCCGAGATAATCGGAGAAAACCTCAGAAATGCCGATGTTGAAATCAAACGGGTCGGCGGTTATCCAATCGTCGTCCTCAGCGGAATTACCAGTGGAAGAATCGTTGCTACCGCCCACGCGGAAATCACAGTTGGTGATACCGAAATTGATGCGAGAGGCGTCCTTCTCGATGCCCAGTTTACCGGTGGGATACCGACCGCCTCGAGCCTTGCAGTAAACGGGGTTGTTACCGACTTATCTTTGATTGGTGGTTTGACCGGTGATAAGGTCGAGACAACTCATTTAATGATCGCTGAACCATTTAGTTCGGTGGTGGCAACGGTTGCTGCAATGGTGGTGGGCTGATGGATACCGAAGACGAATTATTCGATGAGGATCTACACGACATCTCCCAAGATGTTGGTGAGATGGTCAAGGAGTTCACTCAGAGGGTTCATCCTTTGCGAGTGGCTTTAGCCGGGGTGATGGCGATGATAATCATCGGTTCATTGGTCGGGTCTTGGTATTGGGTAATACCGCGAGATTCGGTTGAAATAAATACGAAATATATCCAACGAAGTGGACATATTGTTCTCATCGAGCTGGATAATTCGGGAAGCAGAGCCATAACCGAAGTTATGTTCGAGGTTGAATTCAGGGATTTTGAAAATAACTTAATCGGCGGATATACCAACGAATTCGAATTAGTCCCGAGTCATTTTAGCATCGCAGGTGATCCGCTGGAATTGATTGTACGCGGTTATACGGTTTGGGATAATTATTCAATTATCATTAAAATCGATTGGACCGATTTCCAAGGGACAAAAAACTCAGAGGTTTTCACTCACGATGTCGGCCAATTTGCTTATGAGACCTTTTCTGATGAGTGTGAAACCACTACGTGGTTTCTTTGAACCCAAACTGCCCTAAGTAATAAAGCCGGCTTGTGGCGCCGTTAACTTTGTGCGAAGAGCCATTCTGCTACTCACAATTTTACTTTTGTCGAGCATTCCGGTGTCAACTCAAAACGATTCTACCGAGCCTGATTCTCAAGTCGAATGGATAAGGTTCGATCTGCCCGAAGAATCGATGAAGGGTTTGGTCGGAATGCTCGACGAATCACTCAGCCTTGAACAGAGGCCATTAATCGCTCAATCTCGCTTGGGAATTCACGATGCGAGTGGAGTACTTTTCAATCGAGAGATTCCAGAAGAGTTATTGGTTTCTCGTCCAGACATGTTGCTATTGTTGGTTTCGAGTGATTATCGAATAGCCGAGGTTAGAGCTGAGGTCAATGATATTCCCGGCCTTGCGGTAAGAGAATTCATTTCACCGTCTGGGTTGATGATTCAAGGCACTCAAAACGCATTAAGTTTAGCAAAGAGTATCGATGGAGTCGCGGTAACCCAGCCGATTCCATTAGCAATGCTGGTCGATTTCTCGATGTTTGAAGCGACTGAACAACCGGTTCGCATAGAGTCCTGGCGGGCTGAAACACTTCTCGATGGAGTAGACCTTCGAGATTCCTTCGGATTCCGATTACATCAATCGATAGATTCGGTCGCTAATCAAATGCTCGAGGATGTAAAATTTGCCGAAACAGGCCGATTTGATGGAATTCTTAGTATTGATGTTTCAATTCTTGCTGCAGAACCAAGTGTCGCTTGGATCGGCCCTCAACCGAGTTTAACAATTTGGAATGACCAATCTAGGAGTATTATCAACATCAATGCGATGCGACAATATTATACAACCGATTTGGACGGATCTGGCCAAATCGTAGCCGTTGGTGATTCTGGATTGGATGAAGATCATGGTGATTTTGGCACTAGGGTTGTCGGTAATGTAGATATTATCGGTGATGGTTCGACCGCAGATGCACATTCAGGCCATGGAACTCATGTCGCTTGTACAGTCCTAGGCGATGGAACCCGAGGGACCTATTCTGGAGTAGCTCCTGCAGCAGAATTATATTTTCAAGCGATGGAAAATGATAATAGTGGAAATTTCCAATGGTCGAGTCTCAATAATATGTTCAATACCGCTTATTCAAACGGTGCGAGAGTCCATACCAATTCCTGGGGTTCTTCTTCATCATCCGAATGGGGAGTTTATACCTCATCTTCCGAAGACGTGGACGACCGTGCTCGTTATTATGATCAATATTATAGTGGCCGTGAAGGTTTGGTAATCCTATTTGCGGCAGGAAATGATGGTTCGGACCCCGACACGATAGGCTCTCCGGCAACCGCCAAAAATACCATCACCGTCGGAAATTCACAAAACCGCTATTCTGGGGCGCCTGATACCATCATGAGCGGATCGAGCCGTGGTCCGGTCGACGATGGTAGAATTAAGCCAGATATTCTCGCACCAGGCGGTTATGTCCGCTCTTGCCGTGCTCAAGAAGCGACCGATACCGGCGGTGCATCTTGGACGAGCACATGGTATCTCGAGTATACCGGTACTTCGATGGCAACCCCAAACGCAGCTGGAATGGCTGTATTGATTCGTCAATATATCACCGAGGTTGCTGGTAGGCCAGAGCCTCAAGGTGCTTTGGTCAAGGCGTTGATGATCCTCGGTGCGAGAGATGTAGGTACTAGAAATATTCCGAATATGGATGAAGGATGGGGCCGAATCGATCTCAAGAGCACCCTTGCGCCGACCAATGGGAGGGGGATTTGGGTCGATGATCGCTCGGTACTTTCATCGACTGGAAATACCAAATCTTATTCTTTCAATATCACTACTCCAGATCAACCATTCAAGGCCGTAGTCGTTTGGTCTGACGAACGTGGTTCACGCTTTTCCAATTTTCAATTGGTCAACGACCTCGACCTGACTGTGACCACTCCTTCAGGGACTGAATACAAAGGTAACCAGTTCAGTCAAGGTCGATCTATCGTCGGTGGAACCCATGATGACCTCAATAATGTCGAGGTGGTTTTAATCGATAATGCCGAGATGGGATTATGGACGGTTCAGATCCGAGATGGCGGGCACGGGGGTAGTAAAGCCCAACCATATGCTGTTGCGGTTTCAGGGGTTGGAGTCAACGATTTGCGCCCAGATCCAGTTCCAGCAGCCGAGACTTTCATGACCGATATTGCGATTCCTCAAGTTGGTGACGATGTTCTATTGCAAATAGACATCGTAAATCTTGGCAATGTTGAGGCCGAAAATGTCGATTTAGTAGTCGAGGAAGAGGGCATTCCGTTCGAGTCTGATAATTTCAATCTCGGCCCAGGTGGAAAAAGAACTCTCTTTTTCAATTGGCAACCTCAGACCGCTGGCTCCCGAACCATCTCGTTTATTTTGGACCAAGATGATTCTCTCGATGAGATAAATGAAGGTAATAATCAAGCGGATATCATCGTCAACGTCACCACTCCAGGGGTGAGAATAGAATCCGATTCGCCAACCTCCAAATTGCTTGATATCAACGCAACCACCTCTTATTGGCAAGTATTGCTAACCAATACGGCTTTGCTCAGTACCAATGCTTCGCTTTCTTCAACCTCGGTCTTAGCACCTGATGGTTCAAATTTTGATGCGTATGTTGGCTTAGACCAAACCGATTTTGAATTAGCTGGCCAAGAGAGTGCGATGGTAAATATCACCTTGGTCCACCCCGAAGGTCCAGACCCTGGGATTTATCAAATTAATTTACTTGGCGAAGATAAGGATAACTCGGTCTCTTCGCCGTACGTACTCGAATTGGATGTGCCAATTTTAGCAGATACGAGAATTGAATACGATTACCAAATAATCCCGGTTCATCCGGTCGAACCAACATCTATCGATATCAGATTATTCAATCTGGCCAATGACGATGTTGGGTATGATTTATTTTTGGAATCTCCACCGGGTTGGCATTCAGGTTTCGATGACCTTTCGGCTCAAGGTGGAGCCAATTCCGGCTCGACCGGTTTGATGCTAGAAGATGGCCTGAGAACCGTTGGAATTACCTTTACCCCGCCCCAAGTGATGACTTTAGCCGGGTCTGATCTGACGGTAAAACTCAGGGTTGTAGCCCAAACCGAAGAGGCTTCGACCACGATTTACGACCTTCCGCTCGAAATCATTGAATTGAAATATATAGCCGTCTCACTCGAGAACTCTCTATCGGATATGATGCCAGGCTCAACCATCGCATTACAGTATAGCATCGAAAACCGCGGCAATATCGATGTATCCCTAAGTCCAAGAATTCAATTGCCAGCTGGCTGGACTCAAAATACCGTGATTGAAGATTTTGACCTCTCTTGGACCCAATCAAAAAATATGTTGATATCCATAAGTGCGACCGACCAAGCAAAAAGTGGTACGATCAAATTGATCCTCGATGGGATTGGCGAATCATGGTCGGAGGAAAAACCGATCACCGTTATCGATTTAGCTGAGCCAACGATGACATTTATCGGATTGGAAATCGAAGGTGAGACTTGGGCTCATATTTTTGGTTCTGGACAACACCCGGCTGGAGTGATGATAAATTATACTTGGTTGGTTTCAAACCAAGCCCAGAATACCTGGAATCCAAGCGTCAGTTTATCCAAGGATAGTGCATTATTGGGTGAATGTGATGAGATTGGACCAGTCGGATATAATCAGGTAGTACCTCTAAGTTGTACCATCATCATCTCGACCTTAGCCGATGTTGGTACCGAGCCAGAATTCACGGTAATCCTCGAGGGCGACTTGGTACGTCACGAAGAAAATGTAACCATGTTAGTAGCGGCAAAGAGGGAGATTTCTTGGAGGGTAGATGGGGCGACCACCATTGAACTAGGCAGTTCATCGTTCTTGCAAATAACCGTCTCAAATGTTGGTAATATCCTAGTCTCCAATCGAGTAGCAATAACCCAGCCGGCAGGGTGGACGATAATTTTCGAAGGTGGAGACACCGTTTCACTTGAACCAGGCCAATCTGAAAAACTCAAATTGAAACTCATACCGGGAAAATCAGGTAATGGGAATTTAGTTCTGAATCTTGTCGATGCGGATTCGGTGACCAATGCCCAAATAGAAATAGAATTGATTGCGAGCGGCGAAGAAATTAGCGAAGAATCGTCTTCGGCACCATTAATCGCCTCTTCTATCATCTTTATCGGTATTTTGGCTGGGGTTATTTCATTCCTTTTAAGGAAAAATGATGACAATTTAGTCGATGAATCTGTTGAGTCGACAATTCCTTGTTGGGCTTGCAGCCAACCGATATTGAGTGAAATGCTAGGATGTCCTGGTTGTGGTGCTCGCTATCATTCCAGCTGTGAGATAGAATTCTGTAAAAATTGCCAAGGTCCGACCGCGGTTTTTGTCAAAGTCGAATGATTCAACCGAACAAAGACGCATAGCCTTTGAATGGGATGACTTTGACCGGGGTTCATGGAACCCCGCCGAGAACACATGATGCGCACCCAGCGCCGAGCCAGTTTTTTACTGGTTTCTCTGCTCTTATTTTCAGTAATTCCGGCATTTACTAGCCCAGCCATGGCAGATGATAGTGGAAGAGATGCTCAAATCCAATTATCTGTTACTCCGTCCTCTCAAACCGTCAATCCTGGTGAGACCGCTGAGTATACTGTAAGAGTATATAATCGCGGTTCTAACTCTGTTTCTATTACCCTCGGTGCAAATAACGACCAAGACTGCAATGGATATTCAGCGGCTATCGGGCAAATCAGTCAACCGATCGAAGCCAATGACTACGGGGAGGCCTTCCTCAATGTCACCCTTGCCCAAAATGCTGCAGACACTTGCACAACTACCGTAACCGCGAATGCGAACGAACAACCAGAACCGCCCGAACAACCCGGTTCTCCAGCTCAAGAACAATCTACCGTCGATACAACCGCTGGTGATGGTGAGAGTTCTGCTATTTTCGGAGTAGATCTCACCGTCGATGAGCCTCACAAAAGTTGGGGCGGCGAATCTTCACTCGATTGGGATGTCGAGGTCGAGAACACCGGTCGAGCACAGGAGACGATAGATTTGACAATCGATAGCGTCAGTGGTTCAGGATGTGCAGGTGCGAATCAGATTTCGGTTTCGGTCAACCCTACTCAGGTTCAACTTGACAATGACTCATCAGAATGGGTAGTCGTAACCGTCGAAGTTCCAGACGGCCAAGCAGCGGATACCTTCTGCTGGGAGATAACCGGGGTCGTGACCAATGATCAGAATCCGAACGGGAGCGCATCCGATACCGAAGGCTTTGATTTAGAGGTCCCTATTCTCAAAGAATGTGACCTAGATTTATCAAAGACTTCGATCAATATCGAGCCTGATAAAACCGGGACGGTAATCGCGACCTTTTCTAATACCGGTAACTCGGATTGGTCAGTTAATGTAGGATTTAGCGGCTCGAACGCCGGTTGGGCAAATGTCGATGGCGCTTCGAGTGGAATGTTACCTTATGAAGACGGTAATGGCGAAAAGGAGTTCTCTATAGAAATCACGCCCGATGATTCGGTCGAGGCGAATTCACAATCAACACTCACCATCCAAGGTAAGGACGGTAACCTCGCAAAATGCAGTACTGATATCGCGATAACCGTTGGCCAATCTCATGGTGCTACCATGTCGTTAGGAAATACAGTATTGTATAATATCGAACCAGGAGCTGATGCAACAACTACTCTCACGGTAACAAATGCCGGCAATGGAGCTGATACCTTCAAGATTTCAGCATCTTCCTTGCCTGCTGGTTGGAGTGTTTCCTTAGAATCGAATACCGTTTCCACCCAATCTCGCCATACCAATGATAAGAGTGGGACAATCGAGGTAAGCGTATCACTACCTCTCGATGCTCTTGCGACCGAAGAGGTTGAGATCATCTTCTCGGTTGGACCGAGTGCTGGCGGTGCTGCTTATGTGACTCAGACTCTAACGGTCACCGTCAAGGACATTCATGGCATGAGTGGCGAAGCACCCGCAGAAGACCAAACCGGTCGTTCGGGTACTATGGTAAAATTCCCGATAACAATTACCAATGAAGGAAATACACTCGATAGATTCAGATTTTCTGTTACCAGTCAAACCTCAACTCCCGAATGGTCCGAACACTTTGAAACCATCGATGGTGATGTGATGACCGAAGTCGATATTCCTGCAAGAGCAACCATGACTATGTATTTGGTTGTTAGCATCGATGGAGTCGAGGAATTGGATTCGTCCCGCTTGACCGTTAGAGTTACCAATACTGGTGATAATAATAATGGCGATGAAAACGGGGACGGAGTCCCCGATAACCAAGTTGAATTTATGTTCCGTGCAATTTTATCCGATCGGAATTTCGCTATGAACGCACTCATTATGTTCGAGAATGAGGAGGCTCGAGATCACCTTTTGATTCTCCCACCCGGTGGAACTTCAAACTATACCATCAAGGTAAACAATACTGGAGACGGTACCGATGAAGCGATTTTTGACTTTACTGGACTAGGCGGTACCGCGACACGAACCCTATATTACCAAGGTTTGGAAGTAGATGGCGCAATTGATATCCCGAAAGGATTTGGGGCGATGAACAAGGTTACCGGTGAATTTTACTTTGACGATAATGGGCCAATGATTGGCTCTACCGATGATAAAATTGTCGAGAAGATGATTGCTGGGGACTTGATGGAGACTCACGATGCTGTAATCTATTATGCGGTTTTCACATTGAAAATCAACGTTAATCCTGGCGCCGAAAACGGTGATGGCGGTCTTTTGGAAATGGTTGTAACCTCGGTTTCAAACTCCGCTAACCGTAGCGGAAAAATTTCGATTTCACTTTCGATCGAAACCGTGATGAAATTGAGCTTAACCCTCGAAGGGGATTCGGAGCGAGATATAACCTTCGGCGAAATTGGTGCTACTTCAAAGTTCAAAACCAACCTCACAAATAGTGGAAATATCGCTACAGAGGTGAAGATCTTCTCTTCTGGAAATATGCGTGGTTGGTCGATTCATCTAACCTCTGATGGCTCTTGTGAAAATAATGGTGACCATCTGATATGCTTGGTTGAAGAGGGGGAATCGATTTCTGTAACAGCAAAGATTACCCCGCCAGGCGGAGATCTTGCAGAGGTTGAGGATATGTTCACATTCACTCTATCGGCAGAGCCGGTCGATGTAGGGTTGGTCGGGCGAGAAAACCTTGAGATGACCGTTAATGGGGCGCCTTCAGAGTTTGGATTAAACGGCTTGATGACAACAAATGCTCTCTATGGAATGGGTGGATTAATTTTCCTTGGATTATTGGTTTTGGCTTGGCGCGGCCGGCGATGACCCCTATGGGGTCAGCCATTTAGTGAAGCGTAATTCCTTCACTTGCTGAAGCAACGCTTATGGACGGAGGACGGGTCGGCCGGATTGGAGAGCGTTAGCACACTCCTTTGGTGATTTCCCGTGGTCTTCGCAGAAACCGTGACAAGTTCTTATCTATCGATGGCTTTGATGACATTGATAGGCATCGGTATGCCACTTGGAGCATTCGTCACTCAATATTTCTTGATGCCGAAAACCGATGCATCCCGCCCTCATATAACCAAATCTTGGTTGTTGGAAGGTTATGAATCAGACCATAGCCTATACCCTCGGCGTCTTTCGACTTATGAATGCGGTTCAAAACCCGTCGGAGATGCGATGATCCAATTCCACTTCCAATATTATTGGTACGCGATTATTTTCTTGGTTTTCGATGTTGCATTCATGTTCATGGCCTTGGCTGGAATGTTGACTATGGAGGCGACCGGCGCCGGTTCTAGCAGCGCTTCACAATCCAATATCGAAGGCGAACTCATGGTCTTCATCGTGTTCTTTGCCACTATGGTTTTGGGAGTTTGGCACGTCTTCCGCAAGCGGGGACGCATCTACATTTGAGGTGATTTTGATGAGCGACACCGGAGAAAACTATACCGCATTCAACAGCCGATTATTGGTTGAAGCAGTCGGAGATGTCACCGATGAAGCCTTAAAAGCAACCAAGATCAAACAATTGCTCAGCGTCTTAGCTGGCCGATTCTTCAATTGGGCAGGACGTAAGTCGCTTTTCACACTCCACTTGGGAATAAAGTGCTGTGCTATTGAGATGGCAGCATCGGCAACCCCTCGCTTTGACGGTGATCGATTCGGAGTGCTATTCCGGTCGAGCCCACGCCAATCGGACGTGCTCTTGGTCAATGGACCAATCTCAAAGAAATTCGCTGACCCATTGGTACGGCTATGGGAACAGATGCCCGAGCCAAAATACTGTATTGCGATGGGAGAATGTGCGATTTCTGGCGGACCATATTACCAATCTTACAATATTCTCGAAGGCGTAGACACCTTGATCCCCGTGGATATTTACATTCCCGGATGCCCACCAAGACCTGAGGCCCTCATCGATGGCTTTGGCAAATTGCGTGAGAAAATCATTAGGATTGGTGGAGCTCCATCCACAGGCCGAGATGGCGATAAGCCAATCATCGTAGGAGATGAGTAATCCATGGGAATTGCCATTACAAAAGAGCAAAACTCGATTGCTGCTTCAGCGATTGCAGATGCGATATCCAAGCGTTTTTCCGATGGCGGAGTTAATGCAGAATCGGTCGCACACTCCAACGATAAGAAATTCGATTTCGTCAGAATAACCTGTGAGCCAAACCGGTGGCGTGCTGTTGCAAAGTGGATGCGTTATGAAGGCGGAGTTAACCATTGTTCGATGGTTACCGGCACTCATTTTCCTGATGGGCCAGCAGAGCGCGGTTGGGAAGTTGTTGTTCATTTGATGAAATGGCCGATCTCAAATGTCGCAGCCCACACCATGGTGGTTCACGATGCGAGTAAATTCAAAACCGAGGATGTACCGATGGAATTCGAAGTAGTAATTCCGTTAGCAGCCGGGGATTCACCAACCGTACCAACCGTCCAAGACATATGGGTCGGAGCCGACTGGAACGAGAAGGAAACCTGGGATTTGGTTGGAATTGATTTCGAAGGCCACGTCAATATGCACCGGGTTCTAAATCCACACGATTCTCCCATCGGGTTCCACCCATTGCAGCGACAGCACAAGATTAGATATCACGATTTCAATGAAATGTACGACGACCCACAAGGGTTTGGTCGTAAACCGGTCGATGAGGGCCGGGTAAAGTGAGGTGGAATTGAATGGCAGAAATGTGGATTACAATGGGGCCGCAACACCCAATGACTCATGGTCTCTGGACCATGAGAGTAAAGGTAGACGGTGAAACCATCACCGATACCGAAGCCGAATTAGGATATATTCACCGCGGGGTCGAAAAGATCTGTGAGGCGAGAGACTTTACTCAAATCACTCCTTATTGTGACCGCCTTTGTTACGTTAGTGCAATGACTTGGTCTCATTCTTATGTGATGGCTGCAGAGGATTTACTCGAAGCTGAAGTTCCTGAACGAGCAGAATATATTCGATTGATGGCCGCTGAAATACAACGATTAGCAAGCCACTTGATGTGGCTTGGCGCATTTGGCCCAGATATTGGAAATCTAACCTTGATGACCTGGTGTTTACGAGACCGGGAGATGTTCCTCGACCTACTCCAAGAACTGGGTGGTTCGAGAATGCATTACAATTTCCCAAGAGTCGGTGGGGTAAAGCGCGATATTCCTATTGGCTGGGCCGACAGAATGCGAGCCAAAGTCAAACTTTTTGAGCACAGAATCTCTGAGTACGAGATGTTATTGGATGAGTCTACCATTTGGCTAGTCCGTCTTCAAGGGGTCGGATATGCAACAGCAGAAGACCAAATCAATGCTGGTGTTACCGGACCAAATATCCGGGCAGCAGGTGTGAATACCGATGCTCGTTGGACTAATCCTTATTCGGTTTACGACCAAGTAGATTGGGAACCCGCAGTTGAGAAACCAACCAGCATCAAGGGTGCGGATTGTTATGACCGCTACCGTGTTCGCATGGAAGAGATGCGACAATCTTGCCGAATGCTTTTGGATGCGATCGAAAAGATTCCTGGCGGCTCTAATACACATTACCAACCCGGTGATGAGATGATACTCACCAAGGCTCCAACCCGTGCACCTGAAGGTGCGACCGGGTTTTCCACTTACGAGTGTACAAGAGGAGTGAGCCAATTCTATCTCCAAGGCGGCGGCGATAGTAGAGGTAAGAACCCCTACCGAGTCTCGGTTCGCTCGCCAATTTTCATCACGATTCCTTATGTGGCAAAATTAATGATCGGTTATAAGATCGCAGATATTCCTGCGATTATGGGGTCGTTTGACCCTTGTATTGGAGAGAGTGATCGTTGAGGTGATTTATCATGAATGACTGGCTTAATCTATACGATTTCTTTTTCTACAAACTACATCATTTGATGGTTTGGTTAACCGCAGGCACCTTCCTTGAATCATCAGGGGCCGACATAGGGTTTTTCCTGGCTACAATGATTATGTGTTTGATCACCTTTGGAAGCATTATGTCCTCGATGTTCGTCATCTTGTGGATAGAACGCAAGTTGTACGCCCGTGTAAACGATCGGCGCGGTGCAACTACCGCTCTGCGCTCGTTATGGGTCGGTGAAAACGGCGTTACCGCCGGCGAGTGGTGGAACATGATTCCATACGGTTTGGGCAAGCCTATCGGGGCGCTAAACGGCTGGTTGAACAAGGTTGCAGGCAATGATGGCCATAGCCATGAAATGGTAAACCGAGTCGGAAATCGCTCGTGGTACGGAGTCACAATTTTCCCTGGATTCTTTCAGAATTTAGCCGATGGGATGAAATTCATGATCAAGGAACACATGGTTCCTGAGCGGGCTGATAAAGTCATTTTCGAGGTTGCCCCCTTCTTGGTTATTTCATCTACGATAATGATTCTTGGCTTGATCCCTCTCTCCAGTGGCATTTATGGCGCTAACCCTGAATTGTCGGTTTTATTCGCCTTTGCGATATTCGGAATCGCGCCTTTGGGAGTATTCTTTGCCGGATGGTCATCCAATAACAAATACACACTTCTCGGCGGTATCAGAAGCGCGGCTCAACTGACTGCTTATGAGATTCCACTCCTATTGTCGATCCTCTCTGTTTGTATTATGGCAGGCTCGTTCAATTTCATAGAAATAGTCAACTTCCAGCATTCTGCTGGAGTTTGGTTACTATTCTTGATGCCACTTGGTGCAGTCTTGTATCTTGTGAGCATGATAGCGGAGGTAGAGCGAATTCCATTCGATATGCCCGAAGCGGAAGCCGAGCTTGTCGAAGGCTGGTGGACTGAATACGGTGGAATGAGATTCGGTCTATTATTCGCAGCCGAATACATGCGAGTTTACGCAGCTTGTATTCTATTTGCTCACTTCTTCCTCGGAGGCTGGGCCTCCCCATTTGCAGGATTGGTCCCAGGCGGTCCTTTGATTCCAGGAATTATTTGGACTCTGCTCAAGGCTTGGTTCATCTTCACCGTCATCTTCGTCTGGGCCCGAACCGCTCTGCCGAGGATTAGAACCGACCAAATTCTGGAATTCGGTTGGAGAATGCTCCTACCACTATCCTTCCTTCAGGTCGTACTCGCGGTTATTTACCGGCTCTATCTCTTCGATGCTTCGGCATTGGCCGACACCACTTCTGGTGGTTGGGCTTGGGACTTCATGGGTATTCCATGGGGGGTTCCAATCTTGACGACCGCATTTTGGTTAGGCGTGTTCTGGGTTTTCATGAATGATGAGAATCTTGAGGAGGACCAAGAACGAATGTTCCATGTCCAAACCTTAACCCCAGCGGGAAAACATACCGCGGGCCAAGAGTGAGGTGATTAAAAATGGCAGCACATCCACACGGTAAACCAAACTTCCGAAACCTCTTCTGGTATCCTTTCAAGATAACTGGATTGACGGTTCTGAGAACCTATGATTTCATCGGTCGAAGATTCGCATCTGGCTATCATAATACCACCCATCCCGAATTTATTAACGATGGCGATTTATTTAATTCTAAGAAGACCAAACATATCAACGACATCAGTAAACACGAGTACGCTCCAGACCGAAGTGGAACCGATTTGACCCCGACTATTTGGAAACCTCAAACCGTCAACTACCCGTACGAACGGCTCGAAGAAATCGAACCTTGGCTCTTCGTCCCAGGTAATTACAACGGCCGAATCGGAGTTATTTGGGAAACCTGCACCGCTTGTAAGATGTGTGTGACCATCTGTCCTAACGCGTGTTTGCACATGACGACCGAATTGAGAGTCGATGTTCTAGATAATGCCGAAGGCGAGTGGGAAGGACTTGGCGCTGAAATAGAGATTGGCAAATTTGCGGCGGTCGAAAACTCGGAAGCCAAATCAGAGCACGAAACCTTTGTCCTTGCAACCGCCCATACTGAAGCACCACAAGAATGGCGCTTCGGTGAGGTCTTAGACCTCAGCGGAGATAGCGCACGAATGCGCTGGAACGATAGCGGGGATGAAGAGATGGTTGAATTATCATCGCTTTACCCAGCCGATGACCAAATAGTATCCGGCCGAATCGATCTTGGCCGCTGTATGTTCTGTGGCCTATGCATGGAAGCTTGCAGTTTCACCTCTTTCTTCATGACAAATGAGTACGACGGAATGTCTGGATTCACCCGCCAAGATTTATGGCTGGACGCAGACCGAACCCGAGTGATTCCAGGCGATCACCAAGAAGCAGTCGATATTGAGTTGGCAAAGCGAGCAAAGAAAGAGCGCGACAAGCGGGCTAAGAAAGCAGCAAAAGCAGCAAAAGTTGCAGGAGAGGCTTGAAAATGGATGTTGCAACCATCACCGAAACCGGTGTATTCTTCTTGATGTGCGGCATTGTAATCGGTGGAGCACTCGGGCTAATCTACATGCAGAGAGTCGCTCATTCGATGATGTGCTTGATTTTCTGTTTCATGGGAGTGGCTGGTATTTTCATCTTGATGGGTGCTGAATTCTTGGCTATCATTCAGATTTTGGTTTATCTCGCCAGCGTTATGCTGGTGGTTCTATTCGGAATAATGCTGACTAGAAGGCAAATCTTGGAGGAGGACTTCGAATGAGATTATTATCAATATTGACTCGTGTCGGTCTGGTATTTATGGGAGCAATTCTCATCGTAATCGTTTCAGCCGATTCGGTTTGGGAAAACCCGAGCGATACTGAACTGACCACCGTCGATTTGGCTTCGAGTCTGTTTGGAGATTGGGCCCTACCGCTTTTAGCGGTCGGATTCTTGATGGCGATCGCCATGGTAGGCGCAGCTTATCTGGTTCGTGATGAGAGATTGGTCAATCTACAATGGGAACTCACCGGGGGTGAGAAAGAATGATCGATCCAGCATATGTTTCTGGCCTTTCGGCCATCTTATTCACAATCGGACTTTGGGGGGCTTTTAGCCGAAAGAACGCCATCGTCGTCCTGATGTGTATCGAGTTGATGCTCAATGCAGTCAACTTACAATTCGTCGCAGCAGCAGCTCTTTGGGGTGACGTTACTGGTTGGGTTTACGCAATCTTTGCAATCGCAATCGCAGCAGGAGAGGTCGCGATCGGGTTGGCAATATTCCTGTCAATGTATGGGCAACACGAGACAATCTCTCTCGACGAGGTCGACCTGCTAAAGCACTGAGGTGATTATTATGAGTGGATCTATAATTCTCGAATACGCACTTCTAATACCGCTCTTGCCGATGATGGCTTTTCCGGTAATCCTTTTTCTCGGCAAGATGTTCAATGGCACCCCAGGGTGGATTAACAAAACCAAGGAGGGTGGATTAATCGCCCTTCCAGTAATGGGAGCATCTTTGATTCTATCCATTTGGTTGATCATTGATAGTTTACACGGCACCTCCGGTACGACTCTCTTCACTTGGTTCGAATCCTCTTGGTGGGACCCAGCAACCGGGGCGATAACGACCAAGGTTTTCAATGTGGGAATCTATATCGACCACCTTACAATCATGCTATTATTTGTAGCATCTTTTCTTTGTTTCTTGATCAATGTCTTTTCTATAGGTTACATGAATACCGACCCTATCAACGATAACCGTAATCACCGGTTTTATGCCGAGTTCGTCCTGTTCTGCAGTGGAATGCTCGGAATGGTTTTGGCCGACTCTTTCATTTGGTTATTCATCTTCTGGGAATTGATGGGATTGTGTTCTTACCTACTCATCGGATTCTACTATGAACGCCCAAGTGCAGCATATGCAGCAAAGAAGGCTTTCTTGACCACCCGCGTTGGAGATGTTTTCCTTATCATCGGCTTGGTGATGCTTTGGAATTTATTCGATGGCCACCTCGACTATGCCTATGTTTTTAATCCACAAAATATTGCTGCAGTCGATGCCGGAAGCCTCCAGTTGGCTTTGGGAATGATGTTCATCGGAGCTATCGGTAAATCGGCTCAATTTCCGCTCCATGTTTGGTTACCGGATGCGATGGAAGGACCGACTCCGGTCTCCGCTCTTATCCACGCAGCAACCATGGTTAACGCAGGGCTATATCTGGTCGCTAGAATGTTCCCATTCTTCGCAGCAACACCGATTGGCTCGATGAGTACACTAGCGATAATAATCGCCTTTATCGGTGGAATAACCGCAATTATGGCCGCATTGATCGCCTTTGTCCAAATGGATCTCAAGAAGGTCCTCGCATATTCTACCATGAGCCAATTAGCCTACATCTTCACCGGATTGGGCGCGGCGATGTGGTTGGCAAATAATGGTCATATGGAAGCGGCAACAATCGCATTGGGTGCGGCTCTGTTCCACTTATTCAATCACGCTATGGCCAAGGGTATGCTCTTCATGGCAGCCGGGTCGGTCATCCACGAGATGCACCACGCTCATCACGAGGTCCATCATCACGACCACAGCGATGATGACCATTCGGCAAACGATGAGGATGATGATTTCGATGCGCAATCTATGGAAAATATGGGTGGATTAGCCAGCCGTATGCCAATTACTGCTACCGCTATGTTCTTTGGTTCTATGTCGATTATCGGAATCCCATTCATCGGAGGATTCTGGTCCAAAGAAGGCATCATCGCTAAGACTTGGGAAGTCGCTTTCCTCGAACCGTCTTTCTTCATCCCAGCACTCTTCATTCTATGTGGTGCCGGAATGACCGGATTCTATATGTCGAGAATGTGGTTAATGACATTTGCAGGCAAGCCAAAAACCGAAGTTGCAAGCCATGTCGTAGAGAAAACCGCTTGGATTCCAATTCCATTGGTCGTTCTAACATTCATGACCTTGACCGCATTTATTTGGGCCGGATTAGAGGTGACGGGTTGGCTCGGAGATTATGATAGTGGCCATTTTCACGGATTTTTGAGTGGGATCCTGTATGAGTTCAAGCACATATTCCTAAATCACGATATAACTCTTCTATTGCTCACATATGTTGCGATTGGGCTTTCGATGATTTTAGGCCCACTATATGCGATGAAACTCTACGGTGGTCGTTTGGAAGAAGGTCAGAAAGCTTTGCCATGGATGGGATGGTTCATCAATCTCTCCGGTCGTGTCAATGAGAATTCCGATTTCGATAATAGCGCCTGGGCGAACTCAAGTTTGACCAAAAGTTTGCACAAGAGATTACACTTCGACGATGTTTATGATGCTGCAATGCTCAAGATAGTGGTCGGATGTGCCAATTTGGCCGCTTTATTCGATACCAAGATTATCGATGGCGTGATTAGGGGAATCGAAACAACAGCCCAAGATGCTAGTACAAAGGTCAGGTCGCTGACCACAGGATCAGCCCGTGATTATATCATGATGGCTGCGCTTGGAACTCTGCTTATATTCGGATTACTTTGGGGGGTGGCTTGAATGGGCTCAACTGCAAATATGGACCTCAAAAGCAAGGAATTCGCATTGATCGGCTTTTTGGCATTAATTATCGCCGCTTTGGCTGCGTTCTTTCCTAATCTAGGGGCGAATGCAGAGGGTAACGTCGATTGGATCAGTATTCCACTGGTTGGATTTCCAATAATTACCGGTGTGATTTTACTCGCTTTCGCAAGTCAAGAGAGCCGAACCGGCAAGAAAAAGATTGCTGCGCCAATTCGCTTGGCTTGCCTCTGCTTCTCCCTGATTCCGCTCGGAATCAGTACCGCTCTATTCTTCGATTGGTTGATCGCGGTCGATTGGTCAACCCTCGGCTATAACGAGTATATGCTCGATAGCCAATATCTGTGGATGGAATCTATTGGGGTTTCATGGCACGTGGGCATGGACGGACTGTCCTTCCCAATGGTTTGGTTGACGACTTTCTTGGTCCCTATCACGATGATTATGACCTGGGATGAAAAAGACGGTGCAACTTATCACCCGCTACTATTATTGATGGGAGGGGCATTGATTGGAGTATTTGTTTCACTAGATCTCTTCATGTTCTATATCTTCTGGGAATTGACATTGATTCCAATGTTTTTCTTGATCTTAAAATGGGGTGGAAGCGACCGACGTTACGCTGCTCAAAAATTCTTCATCTACACCTTTGCCGCTTCGGTTATTATGTTGCTTGGATTGGTTACCCTTTACTTCCTTCAACCAGAAGGCAGCGGTCCTTTCCATGGCACCATCACCGGGCGGACCTTCGATATGACCACGCTCTTTGCTAATGCAGCAGCCTATAATTTGGGCGAGAATGTGTTCTTAGGACTCGAGATGCAAAAAATTCTCTTCGTATTATTGATGATCGGGTTTTTGGTAAAATTACCAGCGGTTCCATTCCATACTTGGCTACCTGATGCTCACGTACAAGCACCGACAGGTGGTTCGATGCTATTGGCTGGAGTCATGCTAAAAATGGGCGCTTATGGAATGATGCGCATCCCTATCGCCATTTTCCCCGATGCTTTGGTCTACTACCAAGATGTCATTATGGCAATCGGCCTTATCTCATTGGTTTGGGGCTCAATAGTTTGTCTTGGCCAGACCAATCTGAAGAAAATGATCGCTTATTCCTCGGTTTCCCACATGGGAATAATCCTCTTGGGAATCGCAAGCATGCAACCTTTGGGTTATGCAGCAGCATTATTCATGATGTTTGCTCACGGAATTATCTCCCCTATGCTATTTGCAGTATGTGGTGCTTTCAAGCACCATTACCGCTCGATGGAGATCGGCGACATGCGTGGAATGGCGAAATGGTCACCATTTTTGTCGGTTTACATGATGTTTGCTTGGATGGCAAGTTTAGGCTTACCATTATTGGCCGGATTCGTCGCCGAATTGATGATACTTCTCGCTTATTGGCCAATTTATGGCTGGTGGATTCTACTGCCTGGTGCGGTGTTAGCAATTACCGCTGCTTACTACCTCTGGTCGATGCAACGCACAATATTCGAGGGTGGGGATGAAGGCCAACCGCCAGAATCTCTCAACGGAGAAACCCCAGTAGATATTAGCGTGCATGAAAATATTGGAATGATAATCTTGGCTGTTTTCACCGTCATCTTTGGTATATTCCCATTCATCGCACTTGGCATGATGGACGATTGGACCGTGGCCTTATTCGAAGGCGTCTTCAACAGGGGAGGGATCTAAGATGCAAACCGTTAGCGCCTTCAGCCCAGAATTCTGGACTGCGTTCGCTCCAGAGACCGTACTGATATTGGGTCTTGCCGCGCTATTTATAATTCCAAATCTTGGTAATGCAAAATTGAGGATTCCATTGACTCAAATTAGAATTCCTTGGTTCTTTGGTGGTACCCGATTCGGTTTGACCGGAGCGGCTCACCTACCAGGTTTGATTGCGGTCGGAACACTTTTCAGCGCATTTTTCTTGGCTACTTGGAGCCAATTTGATGATAGTTTCACCGCTACAGTCGTGGTTGCAGGCGATATTCAATTATTGAAAATCGATGCGTTCTCCCGCCTATTCGAGATAATTTTCCTCGGTGCGGTATTCCTTGCAAGCATGGCTAGCCTCGACCGAGTGCCGGCAACCATCTTTGAGGAAACAGATGAGTTGGTTGAGATGTACGATAACCGGCGCCAAGCAGACCTCTATCTCTTGATGCTTACAACCGCTCTGGGAATGTGTTTGGTTGCGTTGGCCCAAGATATGTTCGTCCTTTTCATCGGTCTTGAATTAGCGAGTTTCGCAACTTATGTCTTAGTCGCTTTTCATAAAGAGACCAAAGCAGGAACCGAAGGTGGTGTCAAGTATTTCATCGTCGGTTCGGTCGCTAGCGCGGTCGGATTATACGGATTGAGTCTACTCTATTTGTGGGCAGGCAGTCTTCAACTCGATGTCTTAGCTGCCACATGGTCGACCAATGGAGGAGAGACCTTACCGATTGTAGCACTCGGGTTCATCCTTGTCGGATTCGGGTTCAAGGTTAGTGCAGCACCGTTCCACTTTGCTGCCCCAGATGCTTATTCGGGTGCAAACTCTCCGGTTGCTGGCATTCTCGCAACCGCATCTAAGGGGATGGGAATGATCGGTTTAATCCGTGTTCTTGTGGTCATCGCAAGCCCTGATGTCGGGGCTGGAAGTGCGGTTTGGTTGATCGCTTTAGCGGTATTAGCTGTGGTCACCATGACCTGGGGCAATCTCGCAGCACTCGGTTCGACCAATCCAAAACGTATGCTCGCTTATTCATCGGTCGCTCACGCAGGATATATGCTCGCAGCTTTGGCTGCGGTCGGTGCTTGGGTAAGCGGAGATATCGAAGGCCCTGCCGATTATGGAACTGCGATTATCGGAGCGGTGCTATTCCATCTTGCTGTTCTGGTTGCATTCAAACTTGGAGCCTTCTTGGTATTGGGATTGTTGGAAATGGAAGGTGGAGCATCTCGCCTGTCCTCTTTAGCAGGTCTAGGCCGTAGAGACCCGCTATTGGCAACCTCGATGTTCATCTTCATGATGGCGCTCGCCGGGGTGCCGCCATTGGCCGGTTTCATGTCAAAATTCCTCATTGTCGCTGGACTGGTCAAGGTTGGAGTTGGTGAGATGTGGGCTTCGGGCGGCCCGGTATCCTTCGCAGATCTACATTGGGTCTGGTGGCTTGCGCTCGCTTTGTTCATCAATAGTGCAATCTCGGTATTTTACTATCTAAGAATCGGGGTCATCATGTTCCTTGAACCACCTGAAGAAGGTCGACGCAAACCATTACCGTACGGTATCTCTATTCGAATTACAATATGGGTTTGTGTAGTCGCTACAATCCTCTTAGGAGTGTCTGGTGACTTCTTGATACAACTGTGTTACTCTGCAGCAGAGACTCTATTCTGAGTATCAGCCTTCAAGTAGCAAGGGCGGCTGGCCCGCTCTATGGGCCGTAGGCGCGAAGAGAAGGTCGACGAGGAAGAACTCGCACGATTGATGGGTGGAGGCTCTGGAGCCACCAAAATCCGGGTGAAAATGCCCAATAAAAAAGTTAACGAAATGTTCGCTATCGCTGAAAACATTCTCGGTGGTCGCCGAGTAACAGTTCTCTGCGCTGATGGTGAGACCAGAATGGCGCGTATTCCAGGGAAGATGCGCCGTCGCCAATGGGTCAGAGATGGTGATTTAATCATCGTTTGGCCTTGGGATTTCCAAGACTCCAAAGCCGATGTAAAGCACCGCTATACCAAGACTCAAGCCATGTATCTTTCGAGAACCGGCTTGCTCCCTGCTGATGTCGATCTGTTTGGAATGAATACCGCAGCCGACGACTTCGATGATGCAGATGGATTATTCTCCTCAGCACCCGTAGAAGAAAAAGAAGAGCCTGAAGCTTTAGTTCCAGAGACCGAAGAGGATGACGATGACGAGATCGACGACCTCTTTGGCTGATTTTAGATTTGGTGGGCCACAATTCATGGGCAAAAATCGTGATCATTGGGATGACGAATTGAGCAAGAATACCCGGCAACGTCGAAATAATCGCCAGCGCAAATCCTTTGACGCTGACCAAAATCAGCAACGCGATGAAACCGAGAAATTCGTCAAGAGTTTAGACCGTCGTGGCGGCGATCTTGATTGGATGAAAGAAGCCAGATACAAGAAAATGTTCACTGAGATCGAACATGGATTAGCCGGAGTGATGGGCGATGGGCCATTTGAGTGGGTAGATCGTCGGGTTTTCGATTCGGTATTCGACCGTCTCGCTTTGATGAGCCTGTACAAATTAATGAAATTAGGCCATCTCGATACTCTCGATTTTCCGATAGCCCGCGGTAAAGAAGCCCACGTTTTCCATGGAACTAGTTTGGATGGGCCGGTAGCGGTGAAGATTTTCCACACCTCAAATGCTGTTTTCAAGAATTTGGTTCAATATATCGAGGGCGACCCACGATTTAGCGGCCTGAGAAGAAAGCATCGAGATCTGGTAGATATTTGGGTTCGAAAGGAATTCCGTAATCTATCTAGATTGGCAAAATGGGGCTTGAATGTCCCCTCGCCTATAGCGGTCCACAAGAATGTCTTGGTTATGGAATATCTAGGTACAGCACAAGCTCCAGCCCCACGTTTACGAGATGTTAAAATTCTCAATCCTGAAGCGGTTTATACCACTCTGGTCGAGTTTTTAGCGATTTCATGGCAAAAAGCAAAATTAGTTCACGGTGATTTTTCTCCGTATAATATTCTGTGGAACGATGACCAACCGGTGGTCATCGATGTTGGCCAAGGAGTTGTCGCTCAACACCCTAAATCCCAGGAGTTCTTGGTTCGAGATGTTACACGATTGGTTGAATGGGCCACAAAAAATGGTATTGATACCTCATTGGCAGAGGCTATGTACGAAGTGCTTGAAATGGATCTCTCGCACGTTGAAATGCTCGAGGAAGAGTAGACTAAAGCCTAACGGTGGGGTTGAAGAAGGGTTGGCTGCCCGCCTTGGTTTATGCGTCAGTCGCTTCCACGGGTTCCTCGGGACCGAATCGCGGTATTGATTGGGGCAAAAGGTGCTACTCGGCTTGATTTGCAAACCGCTGCAGGTTGCAAGTACATCAATATCGATTCCGAATCAGGTGACCTCGAGGTCACTTGGGGTGAGCCCGGTTCATATGACCCGGTAAGGGCCTTCAAATTACCAGATGTCATCAAGGCTATCGGCAGAGGGATGTCTCCTGCAAAAGCGATTCAATTATTACAAGATGATTGGTTTTTCGAGATGGTTGACCTCAAAGAACATGTTGGAAAGCGTTCTAATCAACAGCGAAGAATTCGGGCTAGAATCATCGGTTCTGAGGGAAAGATTCGCAAATTGATCGAACAGCATACCGGCACAGAGATTACGATTTATAAATCGACAGTCGTTTTGGTCGGCGAGGGTAGTGGTCTTATGGCGGCTCGTAATGCAATCGAGATGCTGGCTACCGGTTCAGAACATGGAACGGTCATCAAATATCTCGAAAAAGCTCGTAGAAAAGCTCGGCTAGATAACCGTGCCCTCGATTCTATCGAAGAAAAGGTCGATGAAACCATAAGCAACGAATTCGCCGACCTAGTTCCCGGTTTAGCCGAATTATCTCGGCGTAAATCTCGTCGGCTCAGAGCACATCAAGTCGACCCAGCCGATTCGGACGCGGTTGAAACAATGATGGAATTTTCAGAAGACGAGTCGATCATATGGGAGGAAGAGTAACCCTCTTCCGTTGTATCCAAGCGATTGCAAATCCGGCCACCATCAATGCGCCCAGGCTAGGGGCGAACGATGGAACGACTCCAATTCCGCTAACCGCAGCACCTGTAACCACCAAATAATATTGGTTATTTCCTTCATCTCTTTCATCGATGGCCGAATCCGAATCGATGGTTAATCTCAAATCGAATTGGCCGGTATTGGGGATGGTATAATTCCAAATTATCTCCTCGTACATATCTGACATGCTGCCACTAGGTAGGACAATCGTATCCATAACCGTCCATGAAACATCCGCGTTTCGGTCGGCAGGAGCAGCTTCAAGACTTACCGAAACCGTTCCACCCCATGCTTGGTTAGATTCGAGTACGCTGGTGATTACTATCTTGCCATTGCTATCTCCGGGTCGAGCGATTAATTTATCGAGATTTGTTTGGCTAGCATTCCACGACATATCGATGCCAGGAAGGATTTGGAATGCAGACGGTATAGTGGTGACCGAGTTACCAGCGGCATCGGTAATAATTGCTCGCAGCATTAAGAATTGACGGGACTTTGTCGCCCAAGAACTCAATCCTACCGAGCCATTCAATCCGCTTGTGCCAACATCGATCCAGCGACCGGATTGGTCTGGTGTATTACCGACCCCATTCAAATCGAATCCGTATTGAATCTTTGACGCTGAGTTATCGATTCCAGAGCCATCATCGCCTGCAGCAAATACAACGCTAGCAGCACCAACCATAGTTGTGGTCAATTCATCTACTGTCCAACCCAATCCCTCGGGGTCGGTCGTATCGACCTTGATATCGACCGAAATCGAATTCCCGACATTACCGACTATATCGATCGAGCGCATTAGAATAGAGTGCTCCCCTTCAGCCAACGATAAGGTGGTTGAATCGCCGTTGAACGATGTCCAAACCCCATCGATTTTCATCTCGACATGAGAGCCACCTGAGCCGGAGCCATCCAATATTGAGGCCTTGAGGTCGCTGATGATAACCTCGGTTGAATCACTCCAAGTAGACCCTTCTCCAATAGTTGGTGAGGTCATAGTTGGTGCGGTTCTATCTATGCCGATAAATATGGTTTTAATGGTGCTGAAACCCGAATTGTCAAATACGGTAATCCGTGGATTAAAAGTGCCTTCAGCAAAGTTACCGCTAGTCCAATCCCAGCCGTACACAGGATTTGTTGGACCATCATTTGCCGGTACCGATGGCCCGGGGGCATTGGTCAAAGATGCATATGAAAAATCATCATCATCAACGCTATATTCAAACTCTAGAGTTCCATTCGCCGGGATAGATAGCCATTTTCTTTCGATTGCATTATCCCCTGAACCCGAGCCTGAATTTTTAAGGATAAATGTTGAGATGACCGGTTCATGATTTGCAATGTCAAAGAATCCACTGCTAAACCACGTGGTATTATTCGATACATCATCATCATAGGCATTAACTCTTAGATTCCAACTTCCGTTATCATAGGATGTCGAATCAAAATAGGTGATCCAAGGAGTAGATGTCAAATTAACAACATCCGACCAATTTGAGCCATCCGAAGAGATTTCGATCACAATCGACGAAATATTACCAGTTCCAGTAGAACTAATTGATATTGTAAACAGTCCATTGACGGTGTCTGAAGCTTCCGGTCCGTTAGCAAATTCTAGTGAAAGAGCGCTTGGTGCATTGTTTACAAGATGAGAATCTGCTAAAAACGACGGGTTAGTCTGGCCTATGGTTATGATGATTACCAACATGATTGGCCCAAGTACCCGCCTCATCAATGACTATGACGACAGGACTCATCCTTCAAACCTACGCATTCATTTACTTTATCCGCAACGGTTCTTAGGTCTTGATTTCCCTGCCGAAACCGCAAGTGTATTCGATTGGTTCAAGTGCAAGTGGCCGCCTCTTGTCATTCATGGCGAAGTCGGTAGGGGTGGTTCTGGTTCTCTCTTTGCTAATTTTCTCAGCAATCCCTCTTCAGGTTTCGGCTGAAGATAGTGGTGGCATACAAGCATCCGCGGCAACTTTGGCATTCTTACCAAACAACCCTACCGAGGGTGGTTCAGTCAATATCATTCTTACTTTAAGCAATACAAATTCACAGGATGCTGATGATGTGATTTACAGTTTTTACTGGGATGGAATTTCTTCAAATAAGCGTATTGTGACCGATACGGTCGATATTCCAGCCAATAATGTCACAACTATAGAAGCGACTAAATCTGGCTTAACCGTTGGAGAACATAAGGTTTGGATCGAATTTGAATATGCGGGTGCTGGTGCTCAAAGTTTCTTCGTTGATTTAACGGTTGCAGGATTGCCAGACCTTGAGGTAGAGCAAGTGATTACCACGCCTTTGAATTTCAATTCCGGTGATGAGATTGAGGTCGCACTAGAAATCAGTAATACCGGTTCGCAAAACGCAGATGCCAGCCGGCTTCAACTGCTGGTTTCTAATGATAGTTCGATCATCGAGACCCCAGGGATTAGCGCTGGCCAGTCCGCATGGGTTAACCAAACCATAACCGCACCGGAATCTGGAATTCATCAAATTTCCATCACTTTAGATATAGACGATGCCGTGATAGAGGCTGATGAGGACAATGTGTTTTTAGATTCATTATCAGTCGATTCTAGAATGGATATTTCTCATCTTGGAAATATTAGCGTAGATATCGCTGTAAATGTTCTAGACGGGCCGTGGTTGGTTTCAGGAACTTTGCTTCGAACCGGTGGCGACGGCCAAACCGAAGTGCCGATGAAACTAGAGATTTTAGACAACACAGGTAGTCAGATAGTCGTTCCAACCTTTAGCGTAAATATGACTGGCGGTTCGAGGGTTCAAACCGATTGGCAATTTGAATTGACCAGCCAACACATCTCAAACCTGTTGGTTGGCAATCACATGGTTAGCGCGGCGATAGATCCATATCAAACCGCGAACTTTATTCAAGAAACCAGAGATAATGATCGTGTTAGCACCTACTTTGACAAATATGCAATCCCTGATGTCGCGGTTGACCCTTTCGCCTACCCTTCACTAACTAGCATAGGGAGTGGGGGCAATATCGAATGGACTGTCTCGATGACAAATGCAGGTTCGATTGCAGTCCAAGGAAAATTGCTCTATAACTGGGAGGGATTTAGTGCTGATGAATCGACAGAGCCTTTGATTTCGATAGCAGCAGGACAAACTCATGTTTGGAAGAAGGTTCTTCCTTCTGCAACCGGCGCCCACATCGCTCAATTTGATGCTCGTTGGGTTGCCATAGGCTCTTACGATGATAATCTGTTGAATTCTAATGCGAGCGGTTCGGTCTCAATCACCGCTCAATTGCGCCTGAATTGGCAACTTTCAACCTTTGTATTAGAAGACGAATCCGGCCAATTAGTCAATTTTCCGCTTAAAGATGGCCAATCATATGTCGCTCATATTAATCTCAGTTCGACCGAGGTCGGTGAATTGAATTTTACTTGTGAAAATGGTAAAGGAATTAAATGGTCAAAAACAGAAGTTGTAGTTTCTGAATTATTCCAAACGGTTAGTTTGAGCTGCCAATTCAACGCGAGTGCGCCGCGCACAAACCTAAAACTCATTCCAAATGATTCGGTTGTAGTGAATACTCAGACTTGGACATGGGATACCAGTTACAAGCCAGAAGATGTCATTGAAGATAGATCAGGTGCAGCCTTCGGAACACTGTTCATTATCGGTTTATTAGCGGTTGGCATGATTGGAATTCTAATCGCTGCTATCATTCTCACCCGTAAAACAGACGAAGAGGTCGAGCGGGATATTTTCGATTATTGTCCGGCTTGTGATGGGGAGTTGGAAGACCAGGTCGACCGTTGTCCGTCCTGTTCGTTCAACCTCAAAAAGGCAAGAAAGCAATTCCATGATTGTGATGTATGTCATGAATCTATCCCAGACTTGATGTCTAATTGTCCATATTGTGGTACCCCACAAGTTGTTAGTACTTATTTCGAACAAAGGAAACAGAAGGAGGTCACAAAACCTACTGAGGCGTTACCTGACGAGGAAGAGGATGCAGAATCGACCCACGCTGCTGGCACTGAAAATTTCGATGAAGCAATCAAAGAATTCGGTTATGATGCCGATGATTTGGAAGGACATTGGGACAAGAATATCGCCGCCGCGGAAGCCGAGGTCGAAGCGGCTTACGATCGAAAGGCTGCTGAACTCGAAGCTAGTGATATGGATGATGAAGAGGCAATGCAGATAGTTACCACCAATCTCAAGAGTGCAGAAGAGGTCTTTGAGAGCCACGATATCGATGCCTTCTTAGCAGAAAAAGGCGAGATTAAAGCACATCTAGACCAAGGCGATGATGGAAAGAGGTTGAGTGCTTCAGATTCATCGATTAGAGGTCAAATCTTCGATGTTACCGGTGAAAAGGGTGTGATGCCTGGTGATGAGGTTAAGGTTGGCTATTCGATTGATCGTTCTATTGCAGGTAATGAATTACCTGAAGAAGCGCTAGATTTCTCTTTCGAGGAAGAAGAGATCGACGAATTGACCCCGGCAAAACTTGAGAAAAAGCGCGCCCCAAGACGCAAGATTAGGAAAAAGGTAGAGACTGCAGAATGCGGTGCTTGCGGCGCCGATATTCCAGCAGATGCCAACGGTTGTTCAACATGCGGTGCAAAGTTTGAATGATGCCCGTCGGTGCTCACAGGGTTCGTCATCGCTCAATTAATGAGCTCGGCTTCCTTGTCTACTTCATTCAGGCAGATTAAGCCACTAGGGGCATGGTTGATGAACTCATCACACCTGCGAAGGGATGATGGGTAGTCGCAAAGCCTTCCAAGCATTTGT